>TARA_R100000353_G_scaffold30020_2_pt1 | contig 19601 bp, 25 predicted proteins | sample TARA_R100000353 | Tara Oceans TARA_R100000353 (sample SAMEA2620663) | marine metagenome | biome: marine biome (ENVO:00000447); feature: surface water layer (ENVO:00002042); material: "saline water (ENVO:00002010), including plankton (ENVO:xxxxxxxx)" | depth 5 m | reverse complement strand
AGTGCCGTCGCCCAAAGGTGCGGTAAGCGGATCAATTCCACTTAAACCAAACATTGTGGCCGCGCCAACGGGGCCAGTGAATAATGCTGTTCTGGCTAGGTCTCCCAAAGTTAGAGGCGAGCTGGACGCCGCTCCAGCAATAGGACCAGTGGCTTTGTAAGGATTACGTGAGCCAAAAAGATTACGGAAGAATGTGGTCAGCCCTCCTGTCGGACCACCAACACCTTGAGTCGTTTTACCAATATTAGATGCCGCCGCTCGTCCCAGTGCAGTGAGTCCACCACCAACAGCCATACCTTTAGCGGGCTTCATTTGCCCACCCTCGCGAGCGAAACGGGCATTGGGGAGAGAAGCAAGAGGCAATCTATCAACTGACACATTAGGATTACTGCCTTTTCCCATAATCGGGTTAGTTCCCGGTGCTGGATAGCCCGGAGGTAATGGCAGTCTTTCTCCACCAAGATCAGGGACGATAGGCATTGGGGTGATTCCTTCTGGAACACGAGATCCTCCTGCCTTGGGTGTGTCCGGTTTATATGGTCTCCTGATTGGTCTCATCGCACCTATGCCGCCACTTACTGGAGAAGTATCCCCGACGAACGTGTTTGTCACACCACCAACTGCGTCCGCTTGTGCTTTTGCCAGCACAGGAGCTATCGCGGCAGATATCGCACCTGCTAACCCGCCAGCCGCCATTCTTCTTGCAGGCATAAGTTCAGGTGAACTTTTTGGCATACCCATAGGCTGATTCATGGGCATTGGTTGCGGCATCATTCCACCGATGCCTTGATTCATTTGCATCGTTAGATCGTCGATAACTGTCGTTTGCGGCTGTTGTTTGGTAAATCGCTGTCGCATTTTTTGCCGTCGATCTATTTCTGTCGCGACCAAAAAAGCAGGAGCAGAGCCGCTTGGTGTGCGCAGTTCCCTAACCAACTGATCGTTGCTCAAACCTTTCAGTGCATCTTGTATTTCTAGGATGTTCATCATAATCACGGCCTATACGATGTTCGCTAGCTGTATGCCTGTAATACCTAGGCCCGCTAATGTGGAAAGGGGATCAGATTTTGTAATTGACTCTGTGGTTCTTTGTGAAGGCAGTGGTATGCCCCTGATTAAAGCAGAGAAACGCTCAAGTTGTTCGGTTGGGAATCCTTCCTGTCGTAAGAATTCTTCATAAGCCGCATCAAGATCAGCTTGTTGTCTGGCCTCTTCTGCTTTCCCTACACCCTCTAGCTGTCTAAGCCTTTCGAGCAAGGACTGCTGTGATTCTTCGCCCAACGCTGTTAGGCCAGCGGCTGTCTCTACCTGATTTAACAACCTCTGCTGTCTTGCAGATCTGTCTTTCTCGAATAATCCGGTGGCTGACTCGAACGCGGCTTGCCTTCCCTTACCCTCGATGTCAGCAAGCCTGTTGAGGAGATTGGCTTCGGCTTGTGCTTCGATGACTCCCTCTCTACCGCCACCGAACGCCCCTGCGGATATAGCATCAGAGGCTCGTCTTCCTCTTTGGGCTAGATAATCAGAGATAGCGGAATCTTTTTGTCCCTGTAATACCTGATCGAGGAAGGGACTCATGTATTTTTCTACGTTTTCCCCGGTGAATTCCTGTGCTTCTCCTAGCTGACGAATAACGCCTCTAGTAGTATCCATAGCCTCACCGAAGTATGGCGCCCCTGTTTCTGCTAAAGCTCGTATCGCTTCATTAACTTGCGCTCTTTCGGGTGACTCATCCGCTATTGTCTGACCCGTGTATTCTTCGTAGGGTCTTATAATCTCTTTTTCGCCGGTAGCTAAAATACGCTTGAGATATGGCTCTGCGTATTCTGGTAAACCGTCTTGCTGTACTACTTGAGTTCCACCGCCGCCTTTACTCATCTTTCAACTCCAATCTGTAGGCTATATAATCCTGCTCCCAGCCATATTTAGCAAGAACTTTGGACCATGCTCTGCGCCCATATCCAGCCATCATCGTGCAGTGTTGATCTTTTGCGTACTTGGTGAGTGTTTCAATAACCAGATCGATCCACTTACTCATCTTACCTCCTCCTACCCAATCAACAGACAACGCACGAAATTTATCATAAGCAACAACTCTAGTTGTTAGAGCCGCCACTGGCTGATGATCTTCGTCATATACAACCCAAAGCTCGATTGTTCTATCCAGAAGCTCATCTAAAATATTCATTTTACTATACTTTCCATTTGTTGTTCGTGCCGCCTTAGACAGAAAATCTGCAACATTAGGCCACACAACCAACGAATGCTCCTGTGGTATAAGGGTAAATATCACGATGGCATCAGCTTTTTAGCGTCGATTTCAGGAGCTTGTTTCGTGGTTCCAGTCCGGGCCATACGAACTTTATCGCTCATATTATCTAAAACCTCTGCTCCAGCGTCTGATGAGCCGTTCCCTAGTCCCGACACGACATCCGCAGGCACTATGTATTCATTTTGCGAAAGCAAAATATCTTCTTGCCCTTCTAAATTAGCGGGAATCATATCGCTCATTCCGTCACCTGCTCCGCGCAACATTCCCTCCGATGGTCTATCTGTCCTAGCGACCATATTTTTTTGGACTTTTTGTGCTAGATCTATCAGTGAATCTCTATCGAATCTTGCAACAAACTCTGACAACGACTTTATTGCTGTCTCTTTATCAACCTGCCTTCTCAAAGCTCTGATAGCATCAATGATAACTTGCTTATCGTTTTTACCAATAGCGGCAATGCCACCTTCTTGATAACCTTTGACGGTAGTTATACGCGGTCTGAAGTTCAACCCTTTAGGTGTTCTTTGATAAGGCTGTACATTGAGCCTTTTATTTCTTGCTCGCAAGAGAAGATCTTCTTCTTCGGGATTCATAGACGCCGCCCCTAGAGCGCCCCCAGCAGTCTTTATAAATGGAGCATATTGGGCAAGTGGACCAGCGCCAGCAAGTTTACCGTACAAGCCGCCAGTAGCCGCCGCACCGATACCAGTCATGATGCCTTTGCCGAGATCACCTGATTGAATGAATGAACCAATCCCAGAGCCTAACGCTATAGGAAGCAATGCTCCCCCGCCTACTGCTCCACCAAGTGCCGCTCCTATTAACGGAAGCATACCTACCTCCTATTATTCTTCGCTCAAAGCCCGCATACGCTTGACTAAACGATTTGCACGATTCGTAACCTGTTTATACCACAAACTGTCAACCATTTCGTCAGCGGCTTTTTGCCAATCGCGAGCATCGACACCAGCCTTCATGCCAACGAATTTACCCATTCTAGTTGCTCCTAGATTAAACATCATATTTGCAATGATTAGCTGTGCCTCGTTGGGCAACATATCGAAGTCTGGATATAATCGGAGACAGTCGTTATAAGTAATTTGAACATCGTCCTCGAAAGCTTCTGCAACACGCTCGTTAGTAATTTTTTCACCAACATCACAACCGTACTCAGGGTCAGTATCACGTATCAAATGTCCTATCCCAAAAGTTGGATACCCAAGATGATCCAAATACACCTCATTGATGCAACCTTCATCACTCTCTAACTCTATTCTTAACTGTTTTAAATCAATCATCTTTCTTCTTCCTAGAGGTGAAAGACTCTATCGCGCCTCCACCAAAATAAAAACCCAAGATTAAAAGCATGGCGTAGTTTATTTGAAACTGCTCCATAACCTGTGAAACAGCAGACGGATCACCCTTTCCTGTTAGCGTCATAGCGAGGACTATGATAAAACACAAAACGTAAGTCAGGCCAAACATCAAGGCCAAATAACGCTGGGCTACTTTAAATGGGGCATAACTTTGCATAATCGCAACCTTTTGAGCCGTAGCCGCTTTTACCTGCTCTTCGTCTGAGGTATGCATGTCATCAATAAGATCCATACCTTTCTTTATTACGGTTTCACTGCCTAATATTTTTCCTAATACGCCTAATATCATTGGTCTCTCCAAAAGTTCATGTGAACTTTTACCTAAGTATTGTGGTTGATCTTTGATCTACCCACTCCGGTATGCAGTACGCCTGTACTTTACGCTTTGTCCAGTAGTTGTATCGTGTGCGACTAACCCGGTCCGCGAAATAATTACACCTGTTTATAGAATAAAAATACGCTTTCTTGTCGGGGATAACCGTTCCGTCTGCTGTCATCACAATTAATGCAAACACATAAATCATTTGTCACTTTTCTTACTTCTTAGCTTGATATGCGCTCGCGCCAAAGAAACTGGCAACCAAAGCAGACACGGCTATGAAGTAAGTCCCCGCTATGTCAGCGATGAGCGTAGCCGCTTTATCAAGTCCGAGAAGGCTACATATAAAAATACCAGAGGGATACAGCAATAACCCCCAAAGCGACCACCACGCCATCTTGCGGATCGAATCGCGTTGAGCGTCTTCATCCTCCATCTTACGACGGCGATCCTCAAGTTCAATAACAGCAAGCTCGTGCGGATCGATAACGCCATTCTGATTCGTGTCATATTTTTCCAAGTCACTCACAACACTTGTCCCTTTATTTCATCTACAGGAACACAAACCACATTATAGTTTCTTAAGGGCTTCCCAATATCCTGAACAATGGCCTCACCGGCATACAAGCACTCCGTGTGAGAAGGATAAACGTCAATAATCCGAAAATAAAAAGTCATATCCGTAACAAAAATCCCTAACAATATCCAAGCCATTACCGTCCTTTCATAGCAATGATAGCAAGTAACAACCAAACGCCACCAGCGACGACCAAGCAACCAGCAAGTACAGCAGTAGTATAAATAAGTCCATTCTTAATGGCTCTTCTCTTAGCCAGCTTTTTAGCTTTCTCACGTTCTTGTGCTTTACGCCTTAACTCTTTGCGGTTTTTCATAAAGGTTTGGTAATCTTGCCAAAGACCCGGTCTGCCCGCGTAAATGAATAAATCTTTTATCTCACGTTCACGTTCTTTAATTTGTTCAAGATGCCAAAATGCCTGTGAATCTCCTTCATCTGCTTTTCTTTGGATTTCTTCATGTGCATCTGCAAGATTGGTCAGGTGCTTACCCATCTGCCCGACGGAGGTGACGTGTCCAGCAAGTTCTTTAATACCTCTAATTGCTGAGTTAGCGAGGTCGATAGCGGCGATAGCTTCAAATAACATCAGGTCACCTATCCTATAGTAACTGATACACTCCCTACGCTCATCGTACCAGATGTGCCTGCTACAAAGGTTGTATCTAGCTGACTTACCCTTACGAAGCCATCATGATTAAAAATAGTACCTGATTCTAGTCCAACGTCATTTGTTGGTAGATCGGTAATCGTTATGGTAGTAAATCTGCCATCTCCCGGATTTTGTATTTGTTGCAAAAATACAGAGAACGACCGGACTATCTCTGCAAAATATTGTTCATCATATTCTGGTGGAGGCAATGGGAAGTTTGGTTTACTTAATCTTCTGGACATAATTATGCCTTGCTTTTGCCATGTTGTTTTCTTATGGCTTCTTTACCTCTCTTGGCAATAGCGGCTTGTTTTTGTTTGCCTGCTACTTTTGCTCTTTGCTCCAACACCGTCAAAATTTGTATTTTTCTAGCAAACGGTTTACTGATTTTTTTAACTTTTGCCACTGTGGCGCGAGCATCTGCTTCTGTCGCAAACTTTATCGGCACCGTGTCTCTTGGGTTTTCATCCGTATATAGACGACGACCAGAACCCTTTGGCTTCTTGCCTGTTCCAACTTTCGGATCTTTTGCCATTACCTTCGTCCATCTCTTCGGATGTCTATTCTAGGAGTGCCTAATCGCCATTTGACGCCTTCCTGCGTTGACTCTGCTCTCAAAGCAATGGACCGACCCCGGAGTCTTACGTGAGCCTGATCAGTGAATTGCTCTACAGGAACTGTAGCTGATCTGGTAACCGCAGACGCTTCTGTGGTGTGATAATTCGCTCCGGGGAAATTCCTTGCTTTTAGGGTTAAATTCATCGTTGGAGAATCTGCCGTTGATTGTTCGAAAGAAACATCTGGCAATATTCTTCTGACGAAAGAAAAACTATCTCCGTCTTCTATATCAAACTGACTACTTTCTACATGGGCATCAATGCTACTAGCTGGCGACGTAGAGCCATCATCAAAACCTGACTCATGCAAAAACAAGAAACCACTAGAAGAAGCTATAGGAGTATCATTAATGCCCCGATCCATCCACGCTGTTCTTGCTAGAGACCCGAAATACCATATGTTTTGCTGATAATTAAATATCACATATCTGTCATTAAGTGTCGCAGACTGGGATGGGTAAAACCACCACACTTCGTTAAAAGAAGAATTAGCTCCAGTAATAACTTGATCTGCTTGATTCTGATTAAAGTCAGAAAAAACAAACTCTTTGACAGAACATGGGATCTTTTTAACTCTTCCATCAAAAACATAGAAATCATTTTTACCCATCCAGTAAACGGCATCATCGATGGGTATAACGGAATTCATACCCATAATTGTCGTATTCTCGGAAATCTGATTTATGCCAAAAAAGAACGGAGCGCCAAGAAACTGCATGGAGTGTAAAGATGACTCGGTAAAAACCAATATTTGTTGTCGTGTTTCCACTGCTGTAATAATTGCTGAACCTGATCCTACCCTCAAATCTCCTGCTGTATTCTCAGGGCTAACCTCAAACTGTGTCAGGCTTTCGATACTCGAAAATCTGATTAAAAGCGGATCTTGCGTACCTATTGCTGTCGCGGGGTCACAACCGAATGCAATGACATGGCGGTCTTCATCTGACACCAGAACCTTCCTTGCAACAGTTGGTACTGCGGAATCAGCCCCCGGAAGATCTTTAAGCTCAACACACCTGCCAAAACCACCTAAATTTGAACTCGTGCTTTTGTCCCAAAAAAATATCTGACCATCTACCAAATTTAAAAGCAGATCTTCTCCAAAATTGTCTTGTTGCCAAAGTCGTAATACATCGCTGGTAGCTGTTGAAGATGTTCCTGAATCCCATGTTTCTCTACCCCAAGTACCCGCGCCCCATCCATTACCAGCAACAACGGTATCTAGTCCGGGATTTATCTGATAAGCCGCTACAGTGGAGCCGCCTCCGTTACCTGTGTCTGATGAATTAGCTGTTACCTCAACAGGAGAAAGCTCTCCATTGACAGTGATATTGTTAATTGAAGTAGACGCCTCTCTGGCCTTGATAGTAAACGTGTTAGAAGCGGTCCTTTCTTCAACGCGATACTCTTGATTGAGAACATCTGCCGTTATATTGCCGCCCAGAGAAACAGCACCGGAAAAAGTAACGAACGATCCCTCTATGACTCCATGATCAGCCTCTGTTACGGTAATCAATGAAGACCCGTTTGTAGCCGAAAAGGTTGCGTCCCCTGCGCCTGAAGTCAGCCTAAGTGGAGTTATGTCGTTATATGCACCGCCCTCTTCTATGTAATATTTTATAGGTGTGCCGACGGAAATATATTGAGACCCGTCTAAAGCCACCCAGTTATGCAAAGACCTAGGGCTACCTAAAAAAGATGAATTACTTTTCTTGACCCAACCACCTATCTTTTCAACGTAGCCTTGACGAAACCTAATTTTATCGCAATCAAACCAACCTCCTTCATTAGAGTAAGACGTAGACTCTCTGTTGATGCCGGGTTTGAAAGACAATTTCGATAATGGCATAGGTTACAATCCCTTAATTAATATTCGAAAAGTTCACTTGCACTTTTCAATTATTATGTTCTCGCTATGATAGAAATTAAAAGGAGAATAGTAGAACCAGCGGTGCCTATCATTATCATCTCTATTCGTTTAATCCTCTCAATAGTCTCTTTCCATCGTTCAGCACACACGGCCTCATGAGTGTCGATCTGATTTTGTACGCTTTGTACAGTTGGCCTACTCATTAGATTTCATCAGGCCAATCGTTGATCGGTGCATTGCCTGTTGCAACGCCTTTGCCATCAACAGGAACATCATACAGAGCCATAAACTTTGCATGAGTGTCACAAGCAGTTATCGCATCTTCGATAGTTTTGCATTTATCTCTGACAGCCGTTCTATAATTTTTGACGGTATCTGATATCTTGGTTCCTTGATCCGCTTGTCTAATGACCATCCAATCAGTTTCCTGTAACAAACCTCTCGCTCTTTCTTTCGTTCTGGCGATAGCAACTGATTTAAGTCCAAGGTTGACGACTTGATTTCCATCTGTGTCTTTTACTTTGTTACCGCTTTCGTCCGTAGCGTCTTCGTCATTTATCTTTCTTTCGATTAGATTCTTTTCTTCTGAATCCCACCCGTGATAAAACCTATTGTCCCACGTCTTTGGGTCAGCCACATAAGTTAAACCTGCGGCTTTCTTTTCTGTGTCCGTCATTCGCGCCCACAAAGGAGAGTATTGAATGCCGTCAGACCCAACCCACGACCGTCCCTCTCTTATAATTTTGTCACCTAGCTTCCACATAAAACTCTCCTATTTTGCGTTAGAGTACTTAAAGGGCTGATCTGCAAACGCCATATAAAAATATCTCACACCACTGTGATTCCAGTTACCTACGTTACCATTTACTTGGAACCCGTTAGAGAATAATTGTGGTCCGTTTGTAGTACCAGTAGACTCGACAACGCTTTTGTCTGGAAACAAAATTTCTTGTGCTGTGTTAAATTGACTTCTGCCATTATCGAAAATATTCCAACGCTCTCCAGCAACAACACTTTTAATCATAACCCAAGCGGGTCTGAATCCTGTAAATACAAACGTGCCGGGCGTAGTACCATTACCAAAATAATGGGCAAATTTACTAAATCCATCCACGCTATGAAAACAATAGGCTATTTGATTTGCTCCATAGTTCCCTGTAGTAAAACCTGATCCAATCGTAAAAACACTGTTGGTCGGAGCGGTGTCATCGCTTACTGTAGCGTTGTCTACGACACCCCCCGCCGTAGTATTACTGACAGAGTTAAAATTAATAAAATCTGTAAAAGGATCTGAGTCAGCAACCCCTGCATGTTGTATGATCCAACCAGTAGCATTAGACCTAGATTTGAAAATAATCATTTCAGGCGCACTTGAAAGCCCATGCGCAACGGTTTTGCTACCACTAGCCTGTAAAGTAAAAGTGACAATGCTAAATCCACTTTCAGTGTTTGCTGAAAGCCTTGTTGCCGCAATCGTTCCTGCAAGTGCAGAACCTAAATTTGCGCCATCAATCTTCACACTCCCTGCCGTAGGTGTTGCCCCTACTCCTGCGGAGTTATCGACAGTTGGTGCGCCACCGGCTTTCCAACACCATGCAACGTAATCATTTGCGGTTGTGCCTTTATTAACTAAACTGCGAGGATTCGATGATGAGCTTCCTCCTGCAACAGTGAAACCACCGGAATCAAACGAAGACAATACTCCGTTTGTATTTCCTTCTGCGTCATGCCTGTTGGAGCCTATAGCCTTGTTATTAGATGCTCCTGCTGAAGCTGTTCCCCGCACCGAATCAAACCATGCGTGTGCAAGATCTGTGTTTCTAACTTTTATCCACACCCAATCTGGCGTAAAGTCCAAGCCCGTAACCGATAACGTTCCATTGTTTGGTGTGTATACGACTGTGTCCATATACTGATCCGGTGTTTCATTATCGTTCGGGTCAATCTCAGGATCAGCTAGATTAGCTGTGTTGAGTGCTTCATAACCAGTAGGTGGTGTGTGAGCAAAGGCTTTTGCACCAAAATTTGCTTCGATAACGGAACTTTCTGCTGAAGCGGCATTCGGATAATATTCGTCCTCAACAATGCTTTTGGCACCCCCTGACTGAGGATTATTGTTTACGTAAAACTCAATTTCATTATCGTCAGCGTTGTAAAGAACACCTATGACATCATTTTGTCCAAATGTATTGCCATAGCTAACCCCAGTTGTATCCGTAAAAAATTGACCAGTATTTCCAAAATAATGGTATCCAGTAGTAATACTGCTGGCTGAAAGAGCATCAACTACTGGTTTAATACCAGCGGCCATACGTGTATTTGCGTTAGTAGTTTTAAACTCCCAATACCATTTTCCTGAGGACGGCAAAGCAAAAGTAGCGGGTTGATCTCCACCACTAGAATTGTGGGTGACCACTAAATTACCATCCGATACAGTTGATCCAGAATATTTATGTCTGGGGTTCAACGTGCAGTGATTATTAGTGCAAGAATCAGACATTTGGTCATTAGCATCAATACCTGTGCTGGTCATGTGATTGTTATTGCCAGAAGTGTCGGCTCCAACCGTTGACGCTGATGCTGTCCCTGTTCCTGACTGCTTAAACTCTAACCTGAAGCCATTTGTTCCAAACGAACCGCCAGAATAATTTTTTGGTATCCAGATATCTCCTTTAATCTCTCCAAAATCACTGGCATCAGATACGGCTGTTCCATCTAAATAAACGCACTCTTGCAGATAACCGTTATGATATTTATTACCTAATTGGTCATAGCCCACTCTTATAGGCTCACCACTTATGCTAATAAACAGTTGGTCATTTTGAGAAGGTGTGGCAAGTTTATTAGTAAATTCTGAAGTGATATCCGTTCCGTTTATAAATAATTTTATGACAGGTGTTGATGGCGTTGTGTCAATTGAAAGAACAGCGTTAGACCAACTTCCGGGATCTAGCAACACCATCTGTGTGTCTGGAATATTCCACCGCAAATTGTAAGACCCACCGGGTTGATTGAAATCTTCTAGTAAAATTCGACCTGTACCACCTATGACTAATCTGAATGCTCCCGCGCCACCATCATAGTCTCCTGCACCTAAAAGAACTTGGAATTCACTAGGGTCTCCAATTTTAAACCAACAAGAATAAGTAAATGTTTTCCTATTACCTGTTGAGGATGGGGTTCGTGCTAGAAAACCAGTGCTTCCGTTAAAGCGTAACGAATTAGAGATGCTATATGAATAAAACCCCGTTGATACTTCGCCTGACCCTACACCTTGAATAATGCTCATGGCTTATCCCTAAGTTAATGCGGCTGTGACGCTGAGTAAAACTGTATTGTCACCACTTGCGGCTGTAACATAGTAAGTTACTAGGTAGGTTCCTGTAACAGCTAATGCCGCTAACCCTGTCGCGCTTATTGCTACATCGTCGTGAGCGTTTACAGTATGACCTCCACCGTTAACAAACTTAATACAGCCTGTCTGTCCTGCGACTTTGTTTGAAAAGGTTAAAGTCACAGTTCCTGCTGTTGTGGTTGTAAAATTATTACCCAAGGCTAAATCATAGACTGCATTGTCTTCGGCAGTGATGGTCACACCGACAGCCCTACCAGTAACGTCCACATCATTGCTTACCGTGACCTTGCTAGAAGCTGTCAGGTCTATCGTTGGAGCAGTTATTTCAACCTCTGTATCTGCATCTATATCTAACTGACCATCTGTGCTTGAGTTTATAGCTAAGGCACTGTCTCTAAAGGTCATCTTGATTGCATCATTCAAAAGCAATGCCGTATCTGCAACGTGCGTCACGGTCACATCACTATCTGCCCCGAATGAAAGAACAGCAGAATCTGATTTGAGCTTTACATCATCTGTAAACTCAACATCATCCGTTCCTGTTGGTATAGCAATGATTGTAGCATCAGCATCATTTTTTATGCTGACATCATTAGTAGAGCCTTGTCCGGTTATAATACAACCATCTGCTGACGCGAATCCCAGAGCCGCACTGTCTCCTGCGGACGTATCCCCAGTAGCATTTAGTGTTCCAGCGGCTGTTATGTCGCCAGCGACGTTAAGGGCTGTCAGAGCGTCTACAACAGCGGCTCCACTCCCCGCCCCATCTAAATAAACCACTGAACATTTTCCAGCGGGAATGGTCACGGTTGCACCAGACCCTTGCTTGATAATTATATCTTGTGAACCACTAGTTCCGTTTTCTATGAAATGAAGACGGCTAATAGTGTTGGGAGCAATAGTAATCGTACAAGTGGAGTCTAGGGTTCCGGTGTACTTTATGTACATCGCCCGTGCTGGATCGGAAGTAGCGTCCGCTATCGTGCTGGTATGTGTGTCAGCATTCGTTGTGATGCCCTCTGTACCAAACCCCAATGCTTCGCCAATCAACTCTAAGTTTGTGTTGGTTTTGGTTCCCCACGTACCGGAGTTTTCGCCTGTAGCCATCTCCTCCAGTCTAAGATCATTTACGAATGTACTAGCCATTTAATTCACCTCTATGCTATCTCTTCCCACTCAGTGCTGGGACTAGGCGTGATTTGAGTATATGTTGTTTCATTGCTTGTGCCAATCGAACTGTAGCTTGTTCCTGCGCTGGTCGTGATATCACTATAAGTTGTAGCGTTTGTGTCCGCTATCTCTGCCCAGTTAGGAACTTGATCTGTATTTATCTCATCCCAAATTAAAACCGTTCCAACTTGTCCGGTGGCAGACAAACCATTCTGTGTCGGGAAAACTTCACCTCCACTTGCGGTTGCTGACACACCAGTGACAGAAACACTAACAGAAATTGAGGCAACCGCTGACCCTACACTTGCGGTTGTAGACAGACCGTTTTGTGTGGTGAAGACTTCTCCAACGCTTGCAGTTCCTGAAACGCCAGTGACAGAAATATTAGCGACACCCGTGACAGTTGTAGATCCAACGCTTGCTGTCGAAGACACGCCACCTAGAGTAGTAAATGTTTCTCCGGCTTGTCCGGTAGCGGATACACCGGTGACTGCTATGTTGGCATCTGACGACACTGTAGCAGTACCAACACCACCTGTAGCGGCAACACCGTTTTGTGTTGGGAATACTTCTCCGACACTTGCTGTGCCAGAAACGCCATTCTGTGTCGGGAATACCTCTCCGACACCGCCAGTTGAGCCTACACCGGTTACTGAAATATTAGCGGAACTAGTTGTGGTAACAGACCCCAAGCTAGAGATCATTCCAAAGCCTGTTTCTACGACCCTGACATCACCTTCGGTGCTTACACTCCCGACACTAGCCACACCGCGTAAGGTCGTTACAGCGACATCAGCGTTGCCTGAAGTGGTAGTCGTACCGACGCTAGCGGTTGCCGAAACCCCACCTTGGGTCGTGAAGACCTCACCGACACTGCCTGTTGATGATACGCCTGTGACTGATTGATTAACGTCAGTTGATACTGTGACAGAGCCAACGCTAGAAGTAGCTGATAATCCGTTTTGTGTTGGGAATACCTGACCGACACTTCCCGTTGCAGATACACCGCCTTGAGTAGTGAAGACCTGACCGACACCACTCGTCGCAGATACACCAGTAATCGTTTGATTGACATCGCTCGATACGGTGACTGATCCGACACCACCGGTGGCTGACAAACCATTTTGTGTGGAGACAACATCTCCAAGGCTTCCGGTTGCGGATACACCGGTTACTGATACGTTGGCATCACCAGCTACAGTTACTGAGCCAACACCGAATGTTCCTGCTACTCCTGTGACAGATATATTTGCATCCGCCAATATAGTTGCCGACCCAACACTGCCGGTCGCAGATAATCCGTTTTGCGTAGTATTGACCCCGCCAACAGCACCTGTTCCAGAAGCGCCTGTTGCGTTTACACTAAAGTTAATCTCTGCGATTACCGCTCCGAGACTACCTATGCCTGCGACACCTGTTACAGATATGTTGGCATCACCAGTAACAGTTGCTGTGCCGACACTGCCGGTGCCAGCGACACCTGTGGCTGTGATATTTCCAAGACCTGTTACAAGTCCACCGAAGAATCTCAGTCCGAAAAGGTTTTCTTCATTGTCGTGACTGTCGTCTTCAACAATAACACCGACAGGAACTTCGGATACGATCCGCATACCAGCGGTCAAATCGTAAGACTTTGCAAGGGGCGTAAGGGCAGAGTCTGTTGTAGAGTTAGAAACTATTTGAACGCGAGTTGGAAAATCTGAACCGCTCGTATCGCCATCAAGTTGAACGGTGTCAATTAGATTACCGCTTGAGTCGAAGACATTAATATTACGACTATCGGTTCCCGGCGCACCCATAATGGCAAGAAACTCTGCGGCTTCGATTAATCTAAACTCGTGAGCAAAACAACCTTGTGCAATCCAGCTTGATTTCTCTCCACCGTCACCATCGGCTAATGCGAAACCAGCTACATCGGCCCCGGTGACGACACGGACAGAGGAGCCTCTGTAATCTCCTGCGCCGCCTCCTGTAAGCCGAACCGTGCTTATGGTTGTGGTGCTACTAGTCGTACCATCTGACTCGAACTCTGCATAACTGGCTGATGACCCATAGTCTTCAACTTTAACGACGACTCCACTGCTTGAAGCAAAGCCGTAGATTTCTCTGCTTGCAGGGAATAGAGGATGTGTGTCATTTGCGAAAGTGGTATTTGCGGCTTTGAAACCGACAATCGGTAAATCTGAAAATATTTGATATTCCGGATCGCTCGTGTCGTCTGCGTAGGTTTGTGATGTTGTAGTGTTGTCTGGAACACTGAGTGTTGTTTCTAATGACCCGTCCTTGAATATCTGCACTGTTGCCGTGCCAGATATAGATCTAAACTGTAGAACAACACCTGTTCGAGTATTTCTGAAACCAAACGAAGTACCCTGCCAAGATGTAGGCACACCGGTGGTTTCGTTATTGCCACTTTGCAGTGTGATTGGCTTATCGGCAGATATCAGTTTGTTTTCATAGTCGGACGCACTGACAGTAAGTGTCCCGCCAGCCGAACTGATTGTGCCAAGAGAAGATCCGTCAGAAGAAACAGTGGTGTTGTCTTCAAATGCCATGACCGTGACATTTGGACCCGTTGAATCTGTAGGAACGAAATACTCAGCGTGAAGCGCACCGCCTAGTTCTGGGTTGCCTCTTGCCGATACACCAGTGACTGAAACATCTGTGCCACTTGTTGTAGTAACTGATCCGACACTGCCAGTTGCAGATACGCCAGTAACAGAAACATCTGACTCACCATCGACGGTGGCTGTACCAACACTTGCTGTGCCTGAAACTCCAGTAACAGAAAGTTCAAGTGAACTTGTTGCGGTTACAGAACCGACACTACCTGTCGCAGATACGCCAGATTGTGTGGTTAAGACTCCATTGATTCCACCGGTTGCGGATACACCGGTCGCAGAAACACTAGCTGAACTTGTTGTGGTTACCGAGCCAACACTTGCTGTTGCCCCAGTATTGATACCCGCGACTTGGCCCCAAGCGGACTCGCCCCATCCGCCTGCTCCCCAACCCTCGAAGACAGCCTTTTCTTCAACAGACTGCCAGCCACCCTGACCCCAACCGCCTTCGCCCCAACCATTAGACACTTTAGGATCTCCTTGGTGTCTTAATTAGGCGATTCGAATTATTGCGTTACTCGCATTAGCTGTTGGGAAAACAACCGTAAAGTCACCAGCACTTGCCGCCTTATCGCCACCAAAATCTAGAACAGCCGCTGTAGGGTTACCGCTGGTGGTGCTGTTATAGATAAGAGCGCCGCGCACACCGGTGACAGTCACGCTTGAAAACACAGCATCGTTAAAATCACAAACAGCCGTTGTTGAATCTAAAGCGGGATCAACTGATGTCAAGTTTATGCCGCCAGAGCTAATACCCGTACTGCCTCCAGCTATCTCATTGCTTGACGTAAACGCTGTCGTTGCCGCTGTAAAACTAGCACTGTTGTCGTACAAAGCTATCTTAAACTGATGACCACCACTCGCTAAAAAATTATGTTTTGCCTCAAGCACTTCTTTTTTAAAAGAACTGCATAGAAAGTTTCCAGAAAAAGCCATTATAGCCTCCTTATATATTCAGCTAGTTTATCGTGTCCTGCATCCCTAATCGCATTGTACACGGTAGTTCGATCTGAACGGATCGCCTGTTTCATGTATAAAGCAATTATCTTTTCGAGGCTACCTCTAAAAGCTCTGGCCTGATCACGAACTTCTGGTGTCGAATTATCTGACACGCTTAAAATTTTATTGACACAGAGCTGAGACAATTCCTCTGGTGTATGACCACGATTATTTGTCGTTAACACAGACACTTCAGGTGCCGGTCCAAAATCTAAACTCATACCGTTTATCATTGTGCTATTACCCTTGATTCTCCGTTTCGATAACTGTCAGATCTATTATAACCTTTGCCAAGGTTGTATAGATTCGCTAATGCTTCTTCGTATCTTTTGGTGTAAAGATTCAGTAGATCAGCCTCTCCCTTCATGAACGAATATGCTTCGAGCAATGTTCCATAAAGCAGAACTGTTTCAGCGTTGTCACCTAGCCAGCTTGTAGAGCTAGTGACAATCGAAGGAGGATCGTAATAGTAGTGTAGTTGCACCGTATAGGTTGTGTCCGGTGTCGGGGCGACGATAAAGGTATCATCATCGAATATTGCGTAGTAAACAGGAAGTCCTGTAGTCGATGTCTGGGGATATGCTTCTCTCAAGAAGTTGACATCTTTCGGGAGCAGGAACTGATATTTGCTAGACCCATCCACTACCGCTAACGAAAACACTGCTAGGAAATCATTAGGCGTATTGACGAATCTATTGCTGGCAGTTGTGGTACCAGTTACATTTTTTCGTAAGTCGGGTATCAACACTGACCGGTTGATTCTTTCTTCTGCCTGACGAACAAAGGTAGGAATCTGTGAAACAAAAGTTGTTTCATCATTCTCCGTGTAGTCCTTTACCGCTTGGGTCAGCTCTGTGTAATTCATACTAGTCCTGATACAGATTATCAAAAGTAATTGCAGGGTCAGTATAACTAGAGTGACCTTCTGCCGAATGCAGATACTGGCTAGGAGCGAAATCAGGCGCTCCTTCTCCAGTTCTCCATAACGCAGGAGAAGTTGCTCTAACCCTGTTATTAGGCAACGCTATGATATTACCCTCCCACGGACCTTCTGTTAAGTACATCACATGGGATTGTTTGTGCTGATCAGCAGAGTCTGCAATTTCATTCTCTGTATAGTCCACCGTAAACATATACCTCGACTGATAAAACTCTCCATCGATCTTAGCAATCCACGGACTAGAACTTACTCGATCCATGACAATCACCGAGTGATGCCGAGACTCACAGTCCCAAGGCTGGCACAAGTGATCTTCCATTCTCTCTGGCCACTCTTCTAGTGGAATGTCTGCAACTAAAGCCTCTATTGGCATTCTTGCCCACATAGCACCACCGTGAATATTTTCTTCGATCCCTGATTCGGGATCATCTATTTCACAGCCTGTAAAAACTACCTGAAATGTCAAAGACCGGTCCGGGATAGTGTTTACAGCAAAGGCCAGAGCATGGAGGTATTGTCCATGATACTGCTGATGATTACAGGTAAACTCTCTGCGTACCCAGCATTTAAATGATGGGCAGTTAGATATCAGATAGGACATTAACCGCTCCGACTGTATCTTCCGCCTTTAGTTGCCGCGCCCATACCACGGGACATACCGCCTCTAGCCATGCCCTTGGTCTTTTTCATTTTACCGCCAGCCTGATAGCCTTTTGTTTTCTTCATAGCGCCACCCATTTGTTTTTTTGTAGCGCCGCCTTTGGCCATGCCCTTGGTTTTCTTCATCATGCCGCCCATTTGTTTTTTGGCCGCACCACCTTTAGCCATGCCTTTGGTTTTTTTCATAGCGCCGCCAGCCTGTTTTTTAGTAGGGCTAAACATCTTGCGAACTTTAGAAGCAAAAACTTCATCCTCTTCGAGCTTCCTTTTTAGGTCCGCCAAGCTCATACCACCACCTTGACCTCCGGCTTTACCACCTTTAGACATACCTTTAGCCTTTTTCATTGGGCCACCTTTCTGCATCTTACCCTTGCCATCAATAGCGAAAGCAGGGACCATCTTGCCCGTTTTAGGGTCTTTCTTCATGGGCATCTTAGCCATTACGCTTACTCCTTTGTTAAGTTGTTGTAACTGTCACAGTGCCTACTGATGCACTGAGTCCTGAAGGCGCACCTTGCGGGTCAAGTGTATCTTCATTTAGGTTTGGGAACGAAACTCTGACGGGGTCAGATATTCGATCTGGCCTTGGGTTTAGAAGTGACTGAGGGTCACTGGTTTGTATGCGTCCAAGAAAATTTTGTGGATGATCTGGATCAGCCACATCTTTGCCCACCCTAAATCCAGTGGGTATACCGTTACGTATTTCCACCACTAAATCATGCAGTGAATAACGGAATCCTGTTCGGTCACAAAAACCGAATGCTTTGCTAGCTTTGGCGTATTTCATCCACCCGCTCCATAAAACGTATTGAACGGAACAAAGGATATTGTTGATGTATCTCGATCTTCTCCAGCCGCTAACTCGAACTGAAACTCATATTCTTGCTTCAATGCTGATACACGATCATTTACCTCTGGTCTTTTCATCGCGATGTAATATGCCAAGCCTGCTACCAAACAAGGGACAAATCTTGGCGGCATATCTGCCGTGCCTGTAACTCCTTCGCTAATACTTTCTATGCCCCGCAATCTAAAGAACGCAAGCGTATAGGTGTCCGCAGAATCTGGTACGGGCCACAGTGTTGCTGTCGTTGAGGTTGCCAGCCTTTGTATAAACGCCTGTGTTGGTCTCCCTTGTGTATTTTTATTTGTCTGCTGGGAGTAAGTCGAAACACTAATCCGCTCTACATTCGTGTCAGTTTGATTGACACCAGAGCCTGTCCTCAAACTCAATTCGATAACATCAATAGTATCTGCGGGTAACGTATAGGTTGCTGTTCCAGCACTCAGAGCTTGTGTCCCTGCCTCGATAGTCCATAGATTCAAGCCCCTGTTTTGCCACTCCAGCGTAATTAGGTTTAAAGAGCGCCTAACCTGCTTCAGGTCATAACCTGAACGCATCTCTAAACCTGCTCTTTCAAACGCTTCTTCGAATATCTCTGGTAAAGCTGGAGTAACTACTGCCATTTATTTCACCTATACTTTGCCGTCTTCTTTGCAATTTTTTTAGGTTGCTTGGAAAACTGCTTGCCTGCCTTTGTTGCTTTGCGTTTTGCTTTTGTTGTCGCCGCATATTCTTTTGCCGACATTGCCTTGATAGCTTTTTCTGGAAGATACCTTTCACCTGTCGCTTTTTTTCCCTGCGTAGATGGCTTGCCAGATTTGGTCCTCCATTTCTGCGCGGTCCAGTTTTTTAGAGACTGTTGTGATTTTTTCAAAGCCATTAGTTTTTATAGCCCCCGCCTGCTTTCTTGTAAGCAGAGGCCAGCATTTGCGCTTTACGTGCAGACCACTGTCCCGGACGACCACCCTTTCCACCAGCTTTGATTCTATTGAAAATACGTTTACGCATCGCAGGTTTTGTATAATTACCTGCTTCGTTTACTCTGCTTTTTGATTTTTTCTTAACCTTTCCCCCGCTCTTCATTCCCACGGGGCCATCATCTATGTTCCTAGCGGACCGGATAATCTCTAAATCTTTTGCATCATCACCTGTGCTTTGGAATCTAGACATTGTTACCCTCTCTTTTTTTTCTACAGTGCCTGTGAGCTGTTTACCCATATTAGCTCGACTGATCACGGTTCAAGCTCTCTATTAACGCCTCCGCTGTCTCCATCGGAGTCTGATCGAAACTGATAGACGACAAGTCTAATCCTGCACCTAAAGGGGTTCCAA
>TARA_R100000353_G_scaffold62966_1_pt1 | contig 19723 bp, 13 predicted proteins | sample TARA_R100000353 | Tara Oceans TARA_R100000353 (sample SAMEA2620663) | marine metagenome | biome: marine biome (ENVO:00000447); feature: surface water layer (ENVO:00002042); material: "saline water (ENVO:00002010), including plankton (ENVO:xxxxxxxx)" | depth 5 m | reverse complement strand
CATTACTAATAAGTCAACAGGCAAAAAGTACATCGGTAGAAAGTATTTCATGCAGAAGAGGAAACCCAGAGGTGGAAAGCGTAGAGTTACAAGTGAATCAGACTGGAAGAGATATTATGGATCGTGCCCCGAACTCAAATTGGACATCAAAGAGATGGGAAGAGATTCGTTTACCAGAGAGATAAAATCTTTACATAAAACTCTAGGTAAAACAAATTACGAAGAGACGAGACAATTATTTTTAAACAATGTGTTAACTGAGGCACTTGACGACGGGTCGCCAATGTACTATAATAGCAACATCCTTGGACGGTACTACAGGAAAGACTATTTTGAATCATGAAGTATCATTTGTACGATGAAAACTATACTCATAAAGGAACCTTCCGATCAATCATAGAAATGAGAAATTTTCTATGTGAAAGGAAGTATGATAATGATGATAGAACATATATGGATGATACATTTGATTACATAAAATCTATCGGATGGCACTGGGATGTAGAAGAACTTCAAATTAAATAAACATGAAACTTTTTATTGACTCTGCTGATACACAAGAGATCATATCTAGATTTGAAACAGGATTGATTGATGGAGTAACCACTAACCCATCTCTCATAAAAAAATCAGGAAAAGATCCTGAGGATGTATACCAAGAACTAATTGATGCAGGTGTTCCTGATATCAGTATGGAAGTTGTTGGTTCTGTTGAAGAAATGTTCAAAGAAGGTATGCGTTTGTTTGAAAAATTTGGTGAACAAGCAACTATTAAAGTTCCCTGTGATCCAGATGGTCTTGCAGTTTGTAGAGATCTTGGAATTAATACTGATTGTGAGGCTAAGGTAAATGTTACCCTTATCTTTAGTGTATCTCAGGCAATCCTAGCAGTAAAAGCAGGTGCTAAATACTTATCTCCATTCGTAGGTCGTGTAGATGATCAGAGATTTGGTGGATGTAATCTAATCAGGAGAATTAGAGAGGTTCTTCCACTACATATATGTGCTCAATATAATAATCCTGAGATTTTATCTGCATCTATTAGATCAGTAGGAGATGTAGAACATTCATTTGCACAAGGTGCTGATATAGTTACTATGCCTTCTAAGATCTTTGATGGTATGTACAAACATGTACTAACTGATGTAGGTCTAGATATTTTCCAGAAAGATTTTGAAGAAACTCAAAAACTTATAAACAATGGTTGAAATAACTGAAGAAGAATTACAAAAAAACTACGATAATTACATTGAAAAATGTGAGCAAGGCGAGTCTTTTTTGATTGTTAAAAAAGATGGTAGAAAAGTTATGATGGTTCCTGCTAAAGACTTTGAAGATATTAAATCTTGTGTTAGTATGGACTTAGATGAATATGATTATCTAAGAGATCATGACGACGCTACGTAAAAAATACGTAAGACTACTTAGAAAGATACCACCAAGACATTACTGGTCTATCTTTGTGTTCTTATCTCTATACTTTGTTGTACCATATAGTGAGATCACAGTAACAGTTGCTGCAATTCTCTACTACAAATTTGAAAAAAATATATCTCCTTATATACAGAAAGTAACTAAGATAATTCCAGACTGGATACGCTTTGGTGGTAGTCTTCTTTTCTTTCTTGTTATGATGAATGATACTCTACTGTATGTTGTTCTAATTACAGCAGCATTTTGGAGTAGAAAACAAGTGTTGCAAGATGAAAAAGAACGTGCTACAATAAACGAGTAATCACTCACATTATGAAACCAACCGTCTTACTTGAAAGATTTCCCTACCGATATGTACAGGTAGGTTTTTTAAAAACTAACGGTAAACCAGACTACCGCATTCAAAAATGGAACGAATGGACTGAAAGGTACAACGATATGTACCTACTGGATAATTCCATACAACTAGACACTGCTATGGAAGATTTTGAATACACCAAGTGGTTAGATCCTGATCCAGAGGTCGCTGCTTATGCACACAATGCTTCATAAAATTATGTCTGAAAAGAACCATCTAGATACAGCAGAAGACTCACTTAGACAGGCAATTATTTCCTGTCTTAATAATAAAAAGGATGAAAACATTAAAGATCTTTTCAAAGCATTACAGTTGATAAGAAATGTCAACTCTAAAACTCCTGATATAGATCTTGGTAATATAGATTTTGACTATTCATCTTATCTTGATAGCAGTCCAATCACATTTGAATCTGACTACATAGCAGGTGCAGATAAAATAGATTTTATTCCAGGTATCCGTCCTGGTAGTGATATGGATTCACTTGATAATGTACTTGAATTTAAAACAAAGGATGATGAGTCTCGGAAAGACTAAAAACCTGCCCTGGTGGGTCAGCTCATAACTTAGGGGTCTAATGACCCCTTTTTTTATTGTCTTATATAAATACCTCGGAAGCACTAGGTAAATAATAGGATGTCTCGAGCTCGTGTCGATCAGATAGTTAATCAACAAGGTACAGGTGGTGTAGAATTCCCTTACGGTCTTGAAGTTAACGCTGATCAAACCTTAAAAATTGGAGGACCTGTAGTATTACATGGAGGTTCTGCATCAACATCAGCAAACCAAATACCTAAGACAGGAAGCAACGGAGAACTGGTATGGGGAACACTCCCTAACTTTCAAGTCAACGCTGTTGATTCTGGTAGTAATTTTGGTGTGCAAATTAGTGATCCCTCAGGACAGTTTCCTTCATCTCAAGTTGAATTTGTTGGTGGTTCAAATGTAACTTTAACTAGAGCAGGTGATCAAATCACAATCAATTCTAGTTTTGTTAATACTAACACAATTACTACTCTAGAAACATCTGGTGGTAGTCCCGTATCTGGTACGTTGACTCTTGCTGGCGCAGGCAGTACCACAATTACACAAAACTCAAGCACTTTTAACATCAGTTCTGTTGATACAACATACACTGCTGGAACTGGTATCAATCTAGTAGGAACAGAGTTCAGTCTTCCTCAAGCATTAAACACATCAGACTCTCCTACATTTGATGCCCTTACTGTTACCAATGGAATCACAGCAGGATCTATTTCATCTAGTGGTAACATAAGTGGTACATGGAATGGTAGCGTAATCGGAATTGATAAAGGTGGTACAGGATCAACCACTGCGTCTGCTGCATTCTTAGCACTTGCACCTAGTGTTGCTTCAGCATCTGCTAAGTTTCTGACTACAGATGGAAGTAGTATTTACTGGGATAATTTACCATCTACCAGTGGATTTACACCAGTCACATATCAGATGACTGCACTGGACGGTGCAACTGCTAATAATGTTAAGACTAGAATCACTGATAACGGTGGTAACTACTCGGAAGTTGTCTTTACAACCAGTGATGATATTACTTTAAGTAGATCTGGTAATACTATTACTATTGGATCTACAAATGCAAACGATACTGTACTAACTTCAGAACAGGTAGAAGATATCGTCGGTGGAATGATCGACAACAATGCTAATACTGGTATCACAGTTGCATATAACGATGTGACTGGTAACATGGAATACTCTGTTAGTTCTACAGCAGTTACAGATGCTGATACAACATATGATTTAACGAGTGCTCAGATCACAGGTGGTATCGGTCTTCAGTTAGTTCCTGGAGGAACAGGACAGGGTAGTGCGACTGATCAGGTTAATATCATCGGTGGTAATAACGTCTCAGTCTTAAAAGATAGTAGCACTGGAAACATTACTATCGCTGCTACTGATACAAACACTGATACTGTTACACAACTACAAGTTACTGGACCCAACACTTCAGGAGGTTCATATGCTTCAGGAAGTATTTCTTTCCAAGCATCTGGGTCTATCAACATGGTTCAGGCAGGACAGGTCATCGCTATTAGTGCAAGTGATACAAACTCTTATGTAAATGATGCAACTTATAATCAAATTACTGGTGCTCTAACTCTTGAAAGAACTGGTGGTTTAACAGATGTTGTTCTACCTATTACTGATCTTCAAACATACTTGGACAATAGGTATATTACAATCGCTGGTGCGAGTGATGCAAAGATTACATCAGCAAATTGGAATACTGGAAACGGTAATCTAACTTTAACTGCTAACGATGGTAGTTCTCCTCTTGTCGTCAATCTTGATGGTAGATATACTACAGACACTGGTCCTAACTGGTATGTTAAACAAGGATCTTTTGCAGTAGCAGGTAATAATCCAGGTGGATTCCATACAAACAGATTACTTTTGAATCTTATTAGAGATGATGGAGCGGGTGATACAACTGTTTCCATTGAGACTGAACCTCTATACGATTATCTTGATACACTGTATGCTCCTATCACCACTGTTGATACTGCTGTAAGTTCCTTTACGTTTAGCAGTGGAACTCTTGCTATGACTGTTAGTAACGGTGATGCTTATAGTTTTGATCTAGATGCTAGGTATGTTACAGAAGATACATTTGTTTCTGGTTCTACTTTTGATGTTACAAATGGTGTTTTGACTATCACGCAGGGTATGAACTCTCCGTTTGGTAATCCAAATCCACCTTCTGCTGTTACTGTAGATTTAGATGGTAGATATAAACTAGACACAGCATTAGATGTTGCTATCTCAACACTAAATTTCAACCCAGCTAACGGTCAACTATATGCTGCAAGAAATGATGGTACTAATACTGTAACAGAAAGTTTAGATGGTAGATATTTTGATGATGTTAGTTTAAGTGGAACTACATTTACATTCAACAGAACTAATGGAAATAATAAAGTAATCAATCTTAATCCACAAAGAATTGATGTTCCTAATGGAGCAAAATTACTTTTTTATAATTCTTCTGCTCCCTGTGGATATGTAAAAGTTACAACTAGCGTCCTTAACAACTCAGCATTGAGAGTTGTAACTGGAACTGGTGCTGGAACTGGTGGTAATACATCATTCACTAATATATTCACTGCAAGTAGAAGTGATGGTGCTAGTGTTGCTAGAGGTAATTTAGATGTTGGAGGTGGAGTTGATGTAACTTTTGGATCTGGATTTGCTGTTAACAGAGGAAACCTTTCTTTAACTGGTAACCCAACCGCAGTTCTTGGATCTGGATTCTCAATTAACATTACTGGTAATCCTTCTCCAGGAAATTTAAAAGCAGCAAACCATGCTGTTTCACAAAACCAAATGCCTAGTCATACACACAGTTATCAAAGAGCTACTTTTAATGGTAGAGCAGACTGGGATGATGGTTCATGTTCTAGAGGTCATCAAACTGTTAATACAGGAGGAAGAGGTGGTGGTCAAGGACATCAACATAACATGAATGGTAATCCAGGAAGAGGAAACTTAGGTACTAGTATTAGTGGAAACCTTACTTCTGGTAGAGGAAATCTTGCTATCAATGGTAATCCATCAGTTAGTGGTGATATTAGTAGTAGTGGTTCATCTCAACTAAATATTACAGGACAACCTACTCTTTCTGCTGGTAGTATAAACATGGCAGTAAAATATGTGGATGTTATAATAGCTGAAAGAGTAACATCTGCACCTAATCAATGCAACATTAATGATGGAGACTAATGCAATTAGAAACTGGTGATTTTTGTCCGTTAGTAAATGGACCATGTAAAAAATTTGAATGTAAATGGTGGATTCAAGTCAAAGGTAATCATCCTCAGACTGGACAAGAAATTGAGGAGTGGGATTGCACAGTAGCATTTCTACCCATGTTAATTATTGAAGCATCACAGCAGGCAAGACAAACTGGTGCTGCGGTAGAGAGTTTTAGAAATATTGCGACTGAACAAAATCAACAGTTGCAAGAAAATTTATTAGAAGCACAGAAGATAGTTCCTGCTATCGTCTCTGCTGCTCTAAATAATAACGGAGTCATAGAAGGAAGCAAATGAAGTTTTTTCTTATGAGAGGTAACGGTGACCCTGATGGTACTGTCTCATTTAATTCTGATATAACATACTGCAATGAAGACTATTCAACAAAGATTAGTGAGGACGTTTGGTGTGTTCGTTATGATGATGAAGTTGTTCCTGCTATCTCTGATATAGAACTAAGCGATGGAACACATAAATCTCTCGATCAGGATGAACTAAATACTTTCAGTGCCTTAGCAGAAAAACTTTTTAATGAGGCAAAAGCTGCTGCCGATGCGAGTGAGGCAGAACAACAGAGACAAGATGATGAAGAGTACATGCGTAATTACATTACTTGGACTATAAGGGCTAAGAAATCTAGAGATGAGATGTTAGCATCATCTGATCCTTATATTCTATTGAGTAACTTAGATGATACTGGTTGGGAAGCGTGGAGACAATGGGTTAGGGATCTTCCACAACAACATGATGCTCCCATGAATATTGATTCATGGACTGAACCACCAACGAATGCTAATGATATGGTTGTTGATATTTTCACTAAATTCAAACGCAACTGTGAAACTAGCAAGAAACTTTACGATCATTATTATCCCTAACTGATAAATACTTTTATTACAGGGGAAGTAGTGTCTAATGTCTAAAATTAGAGTAGATGAACTCATCAATCAAAGCAATAGTGGACCTACTTTAGCAGTAGAAGGTCTTCGAGTTCCTTCTACTAAATCTTTGGTAGTTGAAGGCATCATCTCTTTAAACGGTGACACTGGATTGACTGGACAAGTTCTTTCTAGGACTACTACTGGAGTGGGTTGGAGCAATGTACCCCTCACAGATAACAATACTACTTACACACTCAGCACTATTGATGGTGCTAACCCTGCTACTGATAAAGTAATTAGATTGTCTGCTGGTGGATCTGGAAGTGGATACACCGATGTTGTTCTTGTAGCAGGCAATAATGTTTCTCTTACAAGAAGTGGTGGAAGAATTACTATAGATTCTTCATTCACTGATACAAATACTGTTACACGATTAGGTGTTAACGGACAGAATTATACCGATGGTGATCTTAATCTTATCGGAACTGGTGCAGCGACAATCACCCAGTCTGGTAGAACATTTACCATCAATGTTAACGACGACAATACAACATACACTGGAGAAAGTGGTGTTACAATTACTGGTGATAACAAGATTAAGATTGGACAACCTGTAGGTCCAAATGATCCTGTTACATTCCAGCAAGTAACTGTTAGTGGAAATTTAATTGTACAAGGTACAACCACTACAAGTAATACAGTTACTGTAACTACTTTAGATAAATTTATTAACTTAAATGATGTTGTAATTCCTACAGATGCTGTAGCAGATGGTGGTGGAATTAGACTTAAAGGTGACTCTCCACATACTATTCTGTGGAGTAATACTAATGAATCATGGACTTCTTCTGAGCATTTTAATCTTGCTAGTGGAAGAACTTATAAAATCAATGGTGATGAAGTCATTACCAGTACAGGACTTGGAAATATTATCAGAGCATCAAGTTTAGAATCTGTTGGTGTTCTATCTGCTGGTAGATGGGAAGCACAAACTATCGGTATTGCATATGGTGGTACAGGTACAACCAATGCTAATGATGCTTTAAATGCATTCTTACCATCACAAGCAGCAAACTCTAGTAAGTATCTAACAACCGATGGGCAGAATACATCTTGGGCTTCTATACCTCCAACATATAATGGATGGAGTGTTGGAGATAATAGTGTTACCACATCTGTAGACTCTAATGATATTGTTAGATTTATTGGTACTGGTAGTGCTTTAGTCACGTTGGATAATGTTAATAAAAGATTAACTATCAATGCAGACAACACAACATATAATCTATCTGTTGAGAACCAACAGCAACCTAATAGAAAGAGTATTCGTTTAACAGACAGCACTGGATACGCTGAAGAGGTAGTTCTATCTGCTGGTACTGGTGTTACTCTAACAAGAACTGGATCAAGACTAGAGTTTTCTGTAGATCAAGACCTTAGTGCAAGTGCAATACCTAACTTTACTGGTATTGATATTACTGGTACTGTTAATGCTACAACATACACTGGTTCTGCAGCACAACTATCAAACTTAACTGGAGTTCCTAACGGAGTTTATGGTAGTTCTGGAGTCATTCCTGTTATATCTGTTGACCCTACTGGTAGAATTACAAATATTTCTACAGCACCAAACACAGGTGCAGCAGGTTCTGGTGGTATTGTTGCTGGTGGTAGTGACTACTCATTACAATACAATAATAATGGAGGACTTGCTGGATCAGATAAAATTAAATTTGAACCTATTCAAGGTGAATTAACACTTAGTGGATATCTTGTATCAGATAATATTGTATCTACTGGTGCAACAATTACAGAACTACAAGCACTTGATTACATTAAGTTCCCAAGTAAAACTATTAGTGAACGTGATTATCTAAATGTTCTGAACGGATCTGTAATTTATAATAATGTTTCTAACCGACTTGAAATGTATCAAGACGGTGAGTGGATTCCTATAGGTGGTATCACACAACTCGGAGATCTATTAGATGTTCAAGCAGGACACCCTGGTGATGGACAAGTTCTAAGTTTTAGTTCTAATGGTAATAGATGGGTTCCTACTACTGTTACAGCTGGTGGTGGTATACAACAGAACAGTTCGATGGTTGTTAACAACAACTCTATTCCTTCTGGTTCTGGTAGTTTAACATTTAACTCTGCACAAAACTTACTTACATTTACTCCACCCGATATCAGTTCGTTTATTTCAAGTGAAACAGATCCAATATTTTCTGCATCACCTTCAGCAAGTATTACTAGTGCAAATATTTCTAATTGGAACTCAGCATATAATTGGGGTGATCATTCTATTGTTGGATATCTACAAGCAACAAACACAGATAAAGCAAATTGGAATCTAGCATACAGTTGGGGTGATCATTCTTCTGCAGGATACTTAACATCGGAAACAGATACTCTTGATAGTGTAACTGGTAGAGGTAATACCACTATCAACAATATCTCAGTCGGACAACTAACTGCTGGTGGTTTAACTTATCCAAACACCAACGGGACATCAGGTCAAGTTTTGACTAGTGATGGCACAGGAAATATTGTATGGGCAGCAGGTGGTTCTGGTGGTGGATCAACTGTATCTGATATAGATGATCTTACCGATGTTACTATTTCATCTCCAACTTCAGGTCAGGTTCTTTACTACAATGGAACTAACTGGACTAATGGTGTTACCTCATCTTATGGTGATTCTGATGTAAGCACACATCTTAATACTTCTAGTGCTTCAGCAGGTCAAATTCTTAGTTGGAATGGTACTGATTTTGTTTGGGTAGCAGATCAAACTGGTAGTTCTGGATCATCAACTTTTGTAGGACTAACTGATACTCCATCTTCGATGGGAACTGCTGGACAATTTATTGCAGTTAACTCTGGTGGAACAGCACTTGAGTTTGTTGCTGCTCCTTCTGGTGGAGGTGGTGCTAATGTAACCATATCTGATAACCCTCCTGCTAATCCTACTTCAGGTGATCTATGGTGGGAATCAGATAAAGGAAGATTAAAAATTCTTTACTCTACTGTGTGGGTTGACGCTAATCCTGTTGGAGGTGGTGGCGGTAGTGGTACATCCTATACAAATGGTGATGTAGATTCTCACCTTAACACTAGTGGTGCTACATCAAATCAAATTTTAAGTTGGAACGGCACTGACTATACTTGGATAGCACAGGTTGATACTGATACAACATACACCGCTGGAACTGGTATCAGTCTAGTAGGAACACAGTTTAGTTTAGATTCAACTAGTTCTCCTACGTTTGCAGGAATGAGTTTAAATGGAACTGCACTACCATTTACTGATGGAACATTTGATCTTGGTAGTACAACTAAGAAATGGAGATTTGTATACACTGATGGATTAGTTGCTGGTGGTTTAACTTATCCAACTTCCAACGGGACTAGTGGACAGGTCTTGACTAGCAATGGATCTGGTGGCGTCACATGGACTACCGTATCTGGAGGAGGCGGTGGTGGAGCAACATCTCTTAATGGTCTTAGTGATGTAAATACTGGAACTATATCTACTGGAAATGTATTACAGTATGATGGTACAGCAGGTGCATGGGTAGCAAATAATCTTGATGATATTCCTGGACACCCAGTAATCTCATGGACTCTTACACAAACAGCATCTGCTCATTACATATTTGCTGGCGAAGGATTCCCTGCAACTGCTGAAGATCCAACTTTATATCTCATAAGAGGTCAGTCATACGTCTTTAAAAATAGAACAGGTGGACATCCCTTTAGAATTCAATCTACAACTGCAACACCTGGTGGTGGTACACAATACAACGTTGGTGTAACAAATAACGATGCTGCTAATAATACAGATTTAATATTTGTTGTTCCAATGAATGCACCTGATACATTGTACTATCAATGTACATCACATCCTGCGATGTTTGGAACAATTAATATTCTAAATGCCCAGCAGTCAATTGCTCTTAATGATCTTACTGATGTAGATGCAGTTTCTAATGCTACGAATGGATATATCTTAAAATATAATGGAGCTACATGGGAAATGGCTCCCGATTTAACTGGTTCTGTTTATACACTAAATGAAGTATTAACCGCAGGCAATACAAGTTCTGTAGCAGCAACAGTCGGAGACCTTACATGTAGTAATTTAACAGTCAATGGAACGACAACTACAGTCAACAGTAACAATGTAAATATTGGAGATTCTAATCTTACTCTTAACAGTGATGAGACAGGTACACCATCACAAAATGGTGGACTCACAATCGAAAGAGGTACATCTGATAATGTAGAAATTCGTTGGAATGAAACTTCAGATAAATGGGAGTTCACTAATGATGGTACTTCTTACACTGATCTTGGTGGTGGTTCTTATAGTGATAGTGATGTTGAGAGTTTGATGGGTCAATATGATTTCCATATTATACCTACGTCAAATGCTAATTATGATATTGGAACTGCAGAAAGAAAAGTAAGACACTTATTCTTAAGTGATAATAGTATCAAGTTTACTAACGATCAGAATCCTCCAGTATCATTCTCCCTTGGTGCTCCTAATGGTAAACTTACCTTTGAAGGAAAAGAAGTTGCAACCGTAGACACTACTGGTCTTGCTGAAGGAGACAGTATGAGATGGCAAGCGTCTACTGCTTCGTTCGTCCCAGATCAACGTCTTAATGAAGTTGCTCCTGTTGGTTCTATCATGATGTATGGTGGATCTACAGCACCTCCAGGTTGGTTGTTATGTGATGGTACATCAACAGCTTCTTATGGTGCTCTAGCAGCAGTAGTTGGACAATACACTCCTGATTTAAGAGATAGATTTATTATAGCTGCTGGTACCACTTATGCTGTTGGTACTACTGGTGGTGAAGCAGAAGTAACTTTAACAGAAGCACAAATGCCTTCTCACTCTCACACTTGGACTCGTCAGGACTCTTCCGTTAACGCAGGTTATCGTCCTTGGCCAGCAAATAATAATGATGTTGTTGGAACCACAGTCAACACAAGTTCTGCTGGTGGAGACCAAGCACACAACAACATACCACCATATTATGCTTTGGTTTTCATTATCAAGACTTAAATAAATACCCTTATGGCTATTACATTCCCATCGAATCCTTCACCAGGAACTACACACACCGCAGCAGGTATTACCTGGGAGTGGGACGGAACCTCTTGGGTATCTCTTGCTCCTACTGGTGGTGGAGGAGGTGGAGCGTCTGCTCTTGGTGACTTAACAGACGTAACATTATCTTCTTTAACAACTGATCAAGTTATAAGATATGATGGTACATCTGAATGGTTGAACGAATTAAATAATGTTATCAATGTAACAACAAAGGCAAGTGATAATCTTCAACTTCCTTTAATTCTTGGATCTGCTGCTACTGGTAACGTAGAAACATTTGCAGACGATACTCTTACATATAATCCATCTACAGCAACCATTGGTGGTGCAAATGTTTCTGGTAGCTCTACTGGACTATCTGGTAATCCAAATGTATCAGTAAACAATTTAACTGTAGGTGGTATTGCTAACTTTACTAATTCAACTGATGCAACTTTTACTGGAGGCATCACTACAGGTAATGGATCATCTGGATCTACTCAATGGAATGCAGCATACAACTGGGGAGACCATAGTACTCAAGGATATCTGGTTGCTGGTTCTTTAACTAATATTGGTATCAATACTTTTAGTGATGTTGATACACAAACAGCAGCACCAACAAACGGACAAGCACTGATCTGGGATTCTACTTCTGGTAAATGGGAACCAGGAAATGCTGCAGCTGCATCAGAAACTGATCCTGTATTTACTGCTTCTCCTGCTGGAAGTATCACACTAGCAAAACTAGCAGAATGGGATGCTGCATATGGATGGGGTGATCATGGTGCTGCTGGATATTTAACTTCACTTGCATTACCTAATCTAACTGACGTAACGATATCGAGTTTGGTTACAGGTGATCTGATTAAGTACAATGCAGCTACATCAAAGTGGGAAAATTTTACTCCAGCATATCTAACTGCTGAATCTGATACTCTTGATACTATTACAGGTAGAGGTGGTACTACATCTAATAACTTATCTGTTGGTGACCTCACAGTTACAGGTAATTTACTTGTACAAGGAACGACAACTAACACCAACGTAAATACTCTTAGCGTAACTAACAATGAGATTATTATTAATGATGGTACAACAGGAGCACCATCACAAAATGGATCAATCAGAATTGATAGAGGTACGTCAACTGATACAACATTACGTTGGAATGAATCTACTGATAAGTGGGAGTGGACAAACGATGGAACTACTTACTACAACTTAAATAATTATACTCTTTCTGTAGGAACTACCTTAGCAAGTAACGAAGCTACAGTTACTCTTACCGCTACAGACGGCACAACATCTAGTTATCAGATTCTTGCTCTAGGTGGTACATCATTAACACATGAACCTGCTAACAATAGAATTACTTTTAATAGTGTTCAACCAGTAAATGCTGATTGGACTGCGACCACTGGTCTATCACAAATTCTTAATAAACCTGCTAGTTTCTATACACTACCTCAAGCATCTACAACAGTCTTAGGAGGAGTCAGAATAGATGGAACTAGTATTACTATGGCGTCTAATGGACAGATTAGTGCTGCTCCTAGTGGATATACATTACCTGTTGCAACTAATGGAACTTTAGGTGGTGTAATGGTTGGAGCTGGTCTTGCGATCACTTCTAGTGGTGTTCTTAGTACCACTGTTCAATCTATTCCTGTTGCTTCTGCTACTATATTAGGTGGTATTAAAATTGGTTCTGGACTAGCGATTGATAGTAGCACTGGGATTGCTAGTGTAGATTTACCAACTGCATCTTCTACTATTCTTGGAGGAGTTAAAGTTGGATCTGGATTAAGTATTGATTCTTCTGGAGTTCTTAGCACTTCAGCATCTGCTATTTCTATTGCATCACCAACATCTCTTGGTGGTATTAAAAATGGTACTTCAATCAGTGTAGATCAGACTACAGGAGTTACTAATATTGTTCCCGCCACATCTTCTCAGATAGGTGGTGTAATTATAGGATCTGGTCTTGCTATTACTGCTAATGGTGTTCTCTCTGCGACTGGTGGAGGAGGAGGTGGTGGAGGAGGTACTCCTCTTTCTAGCAGAACAACTGTAAGTGGAACTACAATTCTTATAGCACCTGGAACTTATGATACTTTTGATATAAGTGGTGGGTTTAAAACATATGCATTGATCCAAGTTAACCTATCTGATGCGGCATGGTGTCGCATATATAGTAGTAGCCAAGCAAGAACTAACGACTTAAATAGGAACGTAGGTGAAGACCCTGCTCCTGGTTCTGGTGTAATTGCTGAAGTAATTACCACAGGTCAAAATCAAGAGCAAGTTATAACACCATTTACTCTTGGTGGTAATACTGAATCACCAGTTAGCACCAACATTTATATCGCTGTAACAAATCTTTCTTCGCAGAACACAACAATCACTGCAACTCTTACCATATTGCAACTGGAGGCGTAATAGAACATGGCTGTAACCGTAAACACACATAGTAAACCAATTGGGTGGTCAAGAAGTGATGTTATAGACCAACTAGAAGAAGCACATACCACAGTCGGAGCACACATGGGTCCTGTTACTGGGTTGGTTGCTGGTGTTAAATCTTGGACTTTTGGTGGAGTAAATACTCAGCGTTCATCTTATACCGAATGGGATTATTATTATGATGTTGAACCAACACAATGGACAGGATCAGGAACTGGTGCTACTTTTGAAGTAGGTGTTTATGCTGGAACAGTACGCTATGTTAAAGTTAATCGTCAGGGTTATGGATATGCAAATGGAGATGTTCTAACTTTAAATGATTTAGATTTTGGTGGTAATGGTTCTAATGGTGTACAAGATATTAATGTAACTGTTTACGTTGAAGGATATGCTGATCTTGGTACTACTTACGAGTTGGGGTATGACTCTAACCAAGATCTGAGTGGTGTTGATGCTAATGGGGCAATCAACGCTACAAATATTTCCGTCGCAGCAAACATTACTATCGCCGAGGGTGATACTCTTATATTAAAAGGGATGAGCGGGTTTTCTGCCTACACATACATTTTTTGGTATGATCCTAGTACTGATACTTCTTTAGGAAACACTCTCGACACTGGAGCTCTTAGTAATGATTGGACTGGTAGTTATTGGAATGTGAAACCTGAAAATGTTGTTAATCAAGGTGCACGTCAGTACAGTAGTCAAAATGATAATTGGTATTTAAAATGGAAACCTGCTCCTGGACAGGCAGGTACATATTATATAAGATCAACTGGACTTGGTTGTGTACACACAATTACTGTAGTTGCTGCTAATTCTTCTAATGTAGTTGTTAAAACTTACGGTGCAACAAACGCATTTTTTGATAAACAAAATAGACAAAGTGGATTGTCACCTTGGGGTGTATGTAGGAGAGAAGTTGAGTCAAATAAAAAATATGGAATTACATATCAAGCATATCAATTTAAACAGGATACTGATGGTAGAACGGAACTGAGTATTGCTACGGGAAGTTCATATCGTCCAAAAACGTCAACGCTTCCTAGTAACTATACTATCTTAAGTAATTCACGTACTGCACATGGTAGAGGTTATGATTATGCTAATGATTTAGCAGTTACAAGTGATGATCTAGCGTATGATATGTACGATCGTCGTTTTAAAGGAACTCCTGGATGGGATATACCTTATGGTCCTAATGGTGATATATGTTTAAACGATTCTGAATCTGTAAATAGTCCAGTCATTAACTATGGTTCAATGCGTTACGATGATCATGGAATGAGGATCGCAGATTACAATGCATATAACAGCTACTCACTTGATTTAATTACTTATCAGTCTGGAATAGATCCAAACTTTGTTGTTTACTCTTTCAAGCAACCTAACTTATCATCAACCATCTTGAGAGATAATAGTTTCATGACTTGGTTTGTTCATGACTATACAAGTCCTGGATTATTTGATTATAATGATTTGTGGTTGGGTGGTGTTACTCTTATTGCAGCAGCAAATGACGGAACTACTGATATTGATTATCCCTACATCAGGTTTAGAAGTTTTATGGCTGGCCAGCATTATGTAACCACTGATCAATATTTAAGTAAGAGATCTGCTGAGTGTGGATTTATACCTTACAAATCCTTAAGTCTTAATGGTAATGCAGAGGGGCAACCATATTTTGATACCATATATGGATGCGGATCATTGACTACTAAAGAAGGAAGCAATGATTATGTTAGCCTCTACTACAGAACTAATCAACTTCATACTAATAGAGGTATTGGTGGTGATAATGCGATAAAATCTAGCTCAAGTCCACAAGGTAGTCTTGCTTATGCAGCACAACAGTTACCAGATAGCACTAACTTTAACGCAGTTATCAAAGGTCTTCCTTTAAGTGTAAAGATAGCTCCAGTACCATACTATCTACCTAATGATTTTGCGATGATTGACTTTGATGTTTCTACTCCACAAGCAAACATCCAACAAGGTGATACTATTACTGTTAGTGGAACAGAAGTTTATACTATAATTACAGGATCTTATAATCAGACTGGTAGAACTAGAGGAATTCTATTCTGTGCTAGAACAACCTGATCGGGGGTACGATGAAAAGGTTAATAGTAAAAGCGTGTGGTAATTCTCCTCTCGAGGATATTCGTGCTTCTATTGAAGCGAGACTTCCTTATGCTCAGTTTCATGAGAGTCTTAGAAGTTTTCGTATATTAATTTTTGAAATTCCTGATGAAAATATTGACCAAGTAAAAGGTGATGTTAATGATTGTGGTCATAAATGTTCTTGGGATAAAACTGTAGAGTTAGATCCTGTAGAAGAAGAAGTTATTATAGAAGATATAGAAACAGAAATTAGTTCAGAAGCAAGTCAAGATACAACGTGGGCTACATCTGCTGGTGGTGCATATAGATGGATACGTGTTGTTCAGTGGAATGGAAACCCTGTATTTGAGTACTCATTTGATCAGTCCACTTGGTACAAACCAGGAATTGCTGTTACTGGTGGAGCAGGATACACACATTATTTTAAACAAACAGACTCATCAAACACTGGTTACCCACTTAGATTTTCTACAACTCCTGATGGTATATGGAATGGTGGTGTAGAATACACAGGCGGTAATTTTAACGCTGGTAATTATGCACCTGGTAGTAGTAGTCACCAGTCAAATTTTAGTTGGCAAGGTCCACCTACTCATAGTACTTACCATGTACCTGTTTTATATCCTTATTGTCCTACTCAACCTAGGATGTGGAGGACTAATGAATCTCCAACAAGATACGGTAGTTTTCACTATGCTAAAAATGCATGGCATTTAGATATTATTTCAAAGAAAAATAGATCAGCACTTAATAATCAATTTACTTACACTCACACAGGTGATGGTGTTGATCTTTATATTATTGATACTGGAGTTCGTGGTGCGAGTAGACCTACTGGTTCAACAGCAGCACTACATCCTGAGTTATATGATCCAAATAATAGAAACTTAACTACTATAGTCCCAGATCAAGGTTTATATAGAGTGATGGAACTACCTCATTTTAGTGGTCTTGGTGGTACTAATGAGGATGATCATGGACATGGAACTAACTGTGCAATTCTAGCTTCTGGATGGAGATATGGAGTTGCTAAAGATGTGAGAATCTACGCACTCAAAGTATTTGGTTCTAATAATACTGGTTCATTATCTGATATCGCTTCAGCATATCAAGCAGTTATAGATCATAATGATTCTAGTAGTGCTTACTACAAAGGTAACAATAGACCAGCAATTATTAATGCTTCTTTAGGTGTTAATACTCCTAGTGGAAGTTATCCTATTATTGAATTAAATGATGTAGGTACAGACTATCCATATAATGAACAAGAAATTTTGGATGAGATTGAGAGCACTGTTTGTAGGTCACATAATATTATTATTTGTCGCTCTGCTGGTAATGGATTTACTTCTGCAAGTGATACTTTCTTAGGTCCTCTACAAGCAAAGTTTCAAGCAGGAAAAAGGACTGGAGGACCAAGAGATTTAAGATTTAATAACGTTGACTATGATCAACCTAAGATTGTTGTTGGTGCTACTCAATACAATGATAGATTTGCAGACTTTTCTAACTATGGAAACTCTGTAGACGTCTGTGCTCCAGGACAACTACTTGCAGTTCCTGATTATGAATGGAGTGCTAATACTGGTTATGGAAGTGGTAGTAGCACCTATGATTATATTCAAGGAACTTCTTATTCTACGCCGATTGTTGCTGGTATCATAGCAACGTGGCTTGAGTATAATAATTATGATCTGACTACAAGTAATCTACCACAAAAAGCAAAAGACTGGATTCGTGCTGCTAACCCAGGACATAGAACAAGTGCTGGAAGTATTGATTATCCTATTAATGGAATGGATGAAAGAGAATTAATTTCCAATCCATTTTCATCTACTAATGGATCTTCTCAGATTGTAGTTAAATTTAACCCTGCAGACAGCGCACATTTTTTAGGTAATGTAGGTAAGAAAGTACAGATCAGAACACCTCTTCCTCCAGAACCAGCAACACTTGTAGGTAATATTAATTTAACTTCAGCACTTATGCAGTGGTATGGAATTGTTGGTGAAGATTCTCTCAACAATAGTGTAACAGTTGACCTTGGTAGTAGTAATGTATTTACATCTACCAACGTTGATGTTGGTGGTAATGGACCATTTTCTATGGGTATCATCACTGGTACACATCAAGAAACTGATGGTCCTCATTTTGGAAGTGTATCTCTAGAGACTAGAACTGATACACAAGAAAGTAATAATACTGGTACAAGTGTTTCTACTGGTCTTCCTGTTGATGCTGGGTACTTTGATCCTATAGCTAAAACTTTTACTCCTTCTGATTATAGGGGTGCTATCTTCCCATTTGTTGAGAAAACATTTACATGGGCACAAGCACAAGGAACTCTTAGTCAAAGTCCGATTGCAAATGGATCTGTTATGAACATTAATCTAGGATACTCAAGTGCTGTTACATCTGGTGGAGAGACAGTTGATACAGGACCATGGACAATTAGTGGCGATAGTTTAATTTCTACTAATATAACATTCAATACATCCACAGGGTATCTCCAATCATCTGCTACTAATAGTTACTTTCAAGATACATCTTTTAATGTAACAGTAACAGACACATCTACAGGTAATGCACAAACATATAGTTTTACTCTCACGGCTAGTGGTGTTAATAACATAAGATCTTTTACAGGTAGTTCTCCAGCAGTTCCAGGAAACTTTAAGTTTAGTAATCAATGTGCTAGTGAACTGGATAAGTATTGGAAAATGACTCCTGCTATTGATGCTAACTGGACTCTTGCTTTCCAGTGGACTAGTCAGCATACCAGTGATGCTACTATGATCAATGGAACTCAACGTTATGGTAATTTTGCTTATACCTTTAGTCCTGCTTCAGCACAACATGATGATACAAGCAAACGTTTTGTTTATACTTCTCAAAACCAAGTACCAGCACAGTGGACAGATCAAACACCACCTCCTACACTCAATTACACCATGTCTCTGACTAGTGCAGATATGCGTGATCAATCAGTCAATAAAAAGTTCTTCCCAATATTGCCTCCATATCCTATATGGACTAAGGGATCTCGTCCAGGATCTATGAACTATACACAGACAAATCTTGATCCAGTTGTTTACATTTCTCCTGGTAGACCATTTGCTTTACTTGATAACGGTCAAATATTTCCTAGATTTTTTGATGAGGTCGATGAAGAAACAGTACCAGCACAAACAGCATCAGGAACAGGTCTTGCAGAGATAGATCACTATGACTTTTTGAATAACAATGCGATAACAGATTCATGTTACCTTAATACCAGTAGAGAATTTGTAAAAGACAAGAGACCTAGGACTGGATTACTATACCCTAGAGGTAATACATATAGACCTGATCAAAACTAGTATAAATAGAATAGCAAATAATAAACATTATGGCAGATACAAAGAAAGTCGAGGAGAAACCGAAAGGTATCCTTGGTAAGATTAAAGAAGCTGCAGATGATAAAGAGGAACAACTAGCATACCTAGCGACTCTTATAAGAGTGATCGTTCTCGTGTGGTCAGCAGGAATTTTAACTTTGAACTACGTTAAAATACCAGGT
>TARA_R100000353_G_scaffold44375_6_pt1 | contig 20128 bp, 30 predicted proteins | sample TARA_R100000353 | Tara Oceans TARA_R100000353 (sample SAMEA2620663) | marine metagenome | biome: marine biome (ENVO:00000447); feature: surface water layer (ENVO:00002042); material: "saline water (ENVO:00002010), including plankton (ENVO:xxxxxxxx)" | depth 5 m | reverse complement strand
CCACCTTCATATACATAAAGACCATTTTGATTTACCCAAGTAATACCAAAAGGTGTTTTTATAACAGCATTAGGATGTAAAACACCATACCCCTTGTGAGTTGCTTCTAAAAACCAACCACCTGGATTAGGGCTTCCTATATTTATTATATACAATGTGTTGAATTTATATGCAAATAATCTATCACCTACAGATTCTAATCTCATATAGGCTTCTGCATCACCCAAAGCAACATCTATAAAATTATTATCAGGAAATATATTTTCTTTATTTATTGGGGTGTACATAATTCTGTCAGCGTGTTTTCTTCTAACACCTTCATTTGTTGTCTTTTTTACATTGGCAACAAATAATCTTCTGTTTGCAAATACACCAGTTTTAAAACCATCTCCTGCATTTCCAATAGTTAAATTACCTTCATTGCTAGAATAACCATTAATGGTAGCATATGTATCAATGCTTGGTTCTATGGCTGTTACAGTTACATTCCCCAATGGTGTGCTTGCACCATTGGTTATAGTCCAATCTTTATAATCACCACTCATTTTAGAACGAACACCAAAAGCATTATTTTGACCAGAAACTCCTGTAATGTCTATATCTGCAAGTAAATTCCATTCACTATCATTAACCCTGCTACCTGTATTATCATATAATTTCCAATACAATCTACCACCTGTAACATTGTTAAAATAATCTTGACCAAGATTACTAGACAAACCATTTTGTGAGCTAGCATAAACTGTTATGTTTAAAAGACAATCATCATTAGTAATGTTTTTTGCAGTTGACATTTCAAAAACAGTAGACTCCATTCTCTTTTCATATATAAATGTTAGTCCAAACTTATAATAACCTGCTTGCCATCTACCTGTACCAGCACTTCCTTGATCTATTTCTACATTAAAACTTCCATCCTGATAAGAAGCACTTGTTACAAGGTTTCCATCATCTGGTGGAGAAATTTTAAAACCAGTAAACAAAAAAGAATCCTGTGCTAATCCTAATTGTTTATAACCAACATAACTATATTGTTTTACTGTACTTGAGTTATTAAGAGATGTATCATGTAAAATAATTTTATTACCAATTGGTATTACTGCACCCTGACAAGATGTTACACCTGCTCCACTAATATCTCCTATGCTTGTCCAAGTTTCATTGGTATAATCAAGAACTTTACATTGAGTGTTGCTGCTATTACCTGTTTGGTCTATTGCACATATATAATGTTCACCAGTATTACTTTTTGCTTTATTGTAATCAAACTCAAAATGCTTTAGACCATGCCCTCCAGCATTTTCTATGGCATGACTACCAACAGTTGCAAAGCTTGCAGCAGATGTTGCATGACCTGCATCCCTAGGTGTTCCATCACCATCACCCATGTTTCTTAAAACACCTATTTGGTCTCCTATTACATCTTGACAAAAAGAAGATTCATTGTCTGCTATGTCTCTTTTATCTCTTTGATTATTAAGACCACCAGAAAAATCTCTTAATGTGGCTGTTTGTTTCGGCATTTTACTTTAGTAAAACTTTTTTAATAACATCCTCAACTACAGAATAAATAGAATTTAAAACCTTTGCTTCAGTCTTTTCATTTATAATCGGTATGTCAATTCTGTCATTTAATTTTTTGATGATTTCTTCTTTAGTTTCTTCATTACATAAGTAATCTACCATCATGTTTGCTAGTTTCATTTGTTCACTCCTTGTGATTTTTTCATTCGTTTAAACCCATCTTCCATAGATATGGTTGAAAAATCTACTTGGTCTTTTCTTATTGCAGATGCCCAAGCTCCACCTTCTCTAACAACTGTATTTATTGGAGAAATAATTCTTTCAAAACTTCCATCACAATGTTGGTCATTACAACTTGTTCCAACAAAATCATCTTCATCAGAAGTGTTAAAGTTTCTACTATAATTTTCTGTAGGCTTGTTACAAACCTTACATTTGTATGTGTATATTGGCATTAATGTTTTCCATTCAATCTTGATACTATACCTTTTAGGTAGTTTATATCATCTGTTAAATCATTTAATTCTTTTACCACAGACTCATGTCTTCTTTCAGCATTGTCTATAATTTTATCTTGCCATCTATCATATGAATCATCAGATTTATTAAACCTATCTATTAGTTTTACCAAGATCTGATATTGGTCAGTAAGTTTTTGAGTCAATACCTTTTGCAACCAAGCCATTTGCCCTGCAAAAAGCATTACCATCACTCCAACAATTCCGTATTCTGCAAATATATCTATCATATTACTGCTATAATTTAAACATTATCTGTTAACAACTTGTTAACATAAACTACTTTTTCTTACCTTTTTTAGCTTTTTTCATTTTCTTTTTTTTCTTTTTACCTGTATGATATGGCATTTTTTTCTCCTTTAATATAAGTTAACAACAATCATCACAACAATCACAGTTGCAATCTTCTTCACAATATACTATATGTTTTATTTCTTTTTGCACTATTTCTTCTTCCTTTTTTTAGCTTGTCTAACACGAGATTTTTCTACTGCTTTTAAATTAATTCTTTTGCCTTGTTTATATAGCTTTGCAGTTCTTTTTATTTCTGCAGCTTTTTTTCTAGGATTTTTAGCACCCTTAGTATATTTAGCTGGCACACCATATTTATATGGTTGCTTTCTTTTACTTTTTGTTTTTTTTCTTGGCATTAGCTTTCCTTATTGACTCTTTACCTGCTTTAGCTATTTTAGCTTGTGCAGTTTTACCTGCAACTTTTGCTCTTTGTTCTAATACAGTTAATATTTGTATTTTTCTAGCAAAAGGTTTTCTAATTCTTTTTACTTTTGCAACAGTTGCTCTAGCATCTGCTGGTGTAGCAAATTTAATTCTTACTGTATCTTTTGGATTTTCATCCGTATATAATCTTCTTCCAGAACCTTTTGGTTTTTTACCTGTACCAACTTTTGGGTCTTTACTTTTTCTTTTTCTTTTTCGCACCACCCCTCCTCAAGTCAGTATCATGTTTTCTACTACCCCTAATAAAAGAATTTACCCTCCCCATTGCCCATGCAGCCATAGGAACATTCCTTGAACCACTTGAAAGGTAGGCTGCTTGCCCTCTTTTATAAACTTTTTTTAATGTGCCTAATGATATTCCAGAACTTTTAGCTTTTGCTGCTAAACCTTTAGCCCCTGAAGTTTTCTTTTTTGCTGGTTTTCTTTTTTTCTTAGGTGGCATAATTACTCCTTTACCATTTTACTTTATGAGACCAAAATCTTGCTGACAACTTAGATGGATTTGGATCTTGTGCATTATGTCTTGCATAATAAGATTTTCTTCTTGCTTTGTCTTTTTTAGTTTTAGGATTTTTACCTGCACCTCTTACACCTTGCTGTCCAAATCTTATTGTTTTAATTTTATCTCCAACTTTTGCTACTACAATATGACTTTTTGTTGGATGATTAGGAGTTCTTTTAGGTTTATTATAACCTGTAACTCCAGCTTTTTTTAACCTAGAATCTTTCTTTTTTGCCATACATCATCTCGTTTAATATTGATATTAATTCGCCTATCATCGTCTCATGCTCAACAATCTATTTAATTGATACACTTTATCTTGCAGGCGTATAATTTCTGCTTCATGTTGTGCTAAAATTTCTTTGTGTGCTTTTAATATTTCAAACTGCTGAAAATCAGCTGGAATCCAAGAATTTTGATTTTCTTCTTGAGTTTTTTGTATTTCATTTATGTATGAACTATTTGTTTGAGAACTATTTTCCACAAAGGCAATTCTATTATCTAGTTGACTGAAACCCCATGTACCAACTGCAATTGCAGTAACCAGTTGAATCAAATAAGATAAACTAAAACTAACTCCAGAGGTTTCTTGTATTTTACTCATCAATATAATATCCAATCACTTGCTATATCATTCCAATCTTTATACCTAGTTCTATTGGTATCTTTTTTTACAACCTCAAACTTTTCATGGTTATAACACCAAAGCATTGTAGAATCTTCGTTAAAATGTAGTATTCTATTGTAAAAATGTTTTTTGCCATGTTGATCTTGTATATCCACATTGGCTACTTTATTACAACCAAAAAGTATTAATGTTATAAATATTAATTTTTTCATATTTATCCTAAATTATTATCTTTACAATATTGTTCTAAATCAGAAGTTGCACATCCATCAGGATATGGAAACCTTTTTTTAATTTCTTGTTTTTTATCTAACCAAACAGATTTTTCTATTTCTTCTGCCATATATTGTGCCAATAAAGGGTCAGATTCATTTTTGTGTGCATAAATTCTTTGACTTCTTGCAGTTATGTAATCATTGGCATTTTGTTTAGTTATAGACATTTTAATCTCCTATTGCTAAAGGTTGAAAAGTTGCAGTACAATTGTATGTGCCACTACTTGCTGCCCTTAATGACATTCCAGAAACACTTATTGTAAAATCATTACTTTCTATTGTATTTACTAAAGCAATCCCTGAATTATCTACTCCGAAAATTCCTACAAACCGAGTAGAATAACTACCACCTCGTCTAACAATATTAAATAAGTAAATTCCATCACCAGTACTATTTGCAGGTGCTACATCAGAAACATCAAAAACCTCAGTTGCACTTGTACCTACTGAAACATTAGTATGTAATGCACCAAAATTCATTCCTTGCCCAAGAGTTACGCTATCATCTTGGTCAATGAGTAATCTTTCAGCACCTCCAGTTTCAAATGATAAAGTGGTGCTATTAAGTGCAGAAAATTTATTTTTATTTCCACCACCTCCACTATATTCTGCAGAAGTCATTGTAAATACATCAGCAGGTTGAGATGAATCAGTAAATTTAATTTGAGTTACTGCATCTGAACCTGAAAAATGTATCGGTTGAAATGTTGTTGTTGCAGTTCCATCAATCACTAATTTTTCTGCATTGTTAGCATCAAAGTGAATTTCATTTGCAGTTTCAAAATCAATCTTAGTTTCAGCATCTTCACCAATAACTATATCAGTTGCAAGTAATGATGTAATAGTTGTTTGTGAAGCATTGATTGCTAAATCAATTGTGTTATCACCATCTTGATATGTAGCAGTAATTCCAGTTTCTGTATTGGATGAAAACATTGCACCAGTAGTATCTGAAATAAATTCAGCAAGTGCTGTACCATCTATTGTAACAGCATCAGCTTCAAGTGTCCCATCCACATCAACATCACCACTAATGTCTAAAGAACCTGCATCTAACTCCCCAGTAATTGTAAAATTTCTAATTCCTGTATAATCTTTATTAGAATCTAGTATAACTGCTTTTGATGCTATTGCATTTCCGACAGCAGTTGACCCTAAATCAAGAGCATTTATTTCTCCAACTACAACTGTTGCACCATCAAGAATATTTAATTCTTCAGGTGTAGAACTAATTTGTGTGGTGCTTGCAGCAGCTAAAACAGGTAAAGTCCCTGATTGATTAGGAAGATTAATTGTTCTATCTCCTGTAGGGTCAATAATAGAAAGAGTTGTTTCATTACTATCAGCAGTAGCACCTTCAAATATAATAGCATTAGATGCTTCCATAGTAACTGTATCAACTGTTGTTGTTGTTCCTGCAACAGATAAATTAGGTACTAATAATGTACCAGTACTAGGGTTGTATCTTAATGCTCCTGTGTCATCTAATAAAGCATTGGATTCATTGTGAAACACTACAGGAAAATTTGTATTTGCTGTACTATCTGTTACTGTTACTGTAGATGCTAAAGTTACTGTTGTTCCTGCAATTACACTTGAAAGAGCAGTTCCATTTACTGTTATTGCATCAGCTTCTAAAGTACCATCTATATCAGCATCCCCACTTATATCTAAGCTAGCACCGTCAACTTCACCTGTTACAGTTATTGAGTCTACAAATGCATCTTTCCATCTTACACTTGTAGAACCTAAGTCTACATCACTATCAGACTGTGGACCAAAGATGTTATCACCTAAGTATACTTGCTCTACATTTGCTGCATAAAAGTGTATCTCATCTGCTGTCTCAAAGTCTATTTTAGTTTGGTCATCCTCACCAATTTTTATATCTGTTGCTAGCAATGATGTAATAGTTGTTTGAGCTGCATCTATTGAAAAATCAATATTATCATTTGATGTATCATATGTAACAGTAATACCACTTTCAGTATTGCTTGAAAGCATATTTGTACCAACTGTGTCTCTAATAAATGTTGCTAATGCTACTCCATCTACGGTTATAGCATCTGCTTCTAGTGTTCCGTCTATGTCAGCATTTCCTGAAATATCTAATGTTGTTGCATCCAACTCTCCTGCAACTGTTAGAACACCTGAAGTAAAAGTTAATAGATCTGTATCAGATGCATTTCCTATAGTACCACTATCAGGTATAACTAAATTAGTTCCAAATGTAGATGTAGTTGCAGTTACTGCTAACTCATCTGTACCACCAATATTTATATTAACACCAGTATCAGCTTGAACATTTAAATATCCATCTGCATCAGAACTGATATGTATTGCTGAATCTCTAAATTGTAATTGAGAACTGCTACTTATTTTTGCAGCAGATGAACTTATTGAAAGTATAGATTCTGTACCTTCTCCATCTTCTATAACTCTTAGTGTAGAATCTATACCAGAATTAGAATTAGAGACTTGTAATAAGTCTTTATAGGTACTTGCTATTGTGCTTCCAGTTAAATCTGCCATTAGTCTATATTAAAATCAAATGTTCTTATAACTCTTGCTCCACCAATCTTACTTCTCTTTCTAACACCATGTTTTCTCAATGCATCTGTAAATGCTTTTTCGTGAAACTGTGCTAAACCTAAAGACACTTGAGATGTTGCTGGTTCTGTTCCTGCTTTATCCATGTATAACTTTGATTTAACAAAATCAACAATAGCAGGTTGTAAAGAATTTTCTATATCTAAATTATCAGTTACTGCTGATACAGAATCAGGTTCTCCGTAATAATGTATTAATATACCATCACTAACAGATTCATCTATAGCTTTAAAATCACCTTTTCTATTATGAACTGTAGAGGAATCTCCACCATCTGTAGTTACTACTGCAAGTTTATCTCCAACTATAAAATATGCTACTGATTCTTGTGGTCTATTTTTTGTGCTTGCCATTATGTTAAATCCATTTTTAATATTTCATTTTCAATCAATCTTGGAATCTTTATGTAATTACCATCTGAATCCATAAAGTCCACTCTAAAAACTTTGTTTACTTCTATACCAGAACCTGTATCTGACAAATCATAAAACATTTGATCTGCTACTGAAGATGCTTTTGCATACTCTACTTTTGTTCTATACATACCAGCTTCTATTAAACCATCGTTAATTAATGTCATAATATATTGTTCTGGAGCATTAGGAAAAATTTGTCTAATTCTACTAATTATTTGTTTTACTGTCAACCTTCTTGAAGCCATTAATCAAAATCCTCCCAATTTATTTCTGAAGACTCCCAATACCCTCCACCTAATAACAAAGGTCCTGCTTCTTCCCATTTATTTCCAACAAAATCAAAATCTGTAGTTGTTGTTAATTGAACAGAACTCCAAGAAGTTGTTTGTGCACTTGAAGAACCTGTTCCTGCTACAGTTAAAGTCCAAGATGTAGATTGAGCACTACTTGACCCTGTTCCTAAATTTACAGTTGTAAACGCTCCCATTATGCACCATCCAATAATAATTGTATACCTTTGTCATAATCAGCTTGCAACTTTTGTTGTTGAGCTTGATAAAAATTATACTCTTGTACAAATTGTTGCATTTCACTTGACAAAGACTGAACACTTGCTGAAGACAATTCAGTATCCTCTTCAGATTCTATTAAATGTCTTACCTTTTCCCAACCTTGTGAGCTTGCACTTGAAGATGAAAAAGAACCATCTTGGTCAGAATGAATAGGTATTTTGCTTTGATAAGCTGACAATGCAGCTTGTAAAGATTTTATAGCAGCATATATAACCACTAAATATTCTGCATCATCAGGAAATTTTGTAATAGCACTATCACCAAATGCAACACTAGGAAAATTTAAAGTTTCTACATCTGCTGTTTTAGTCGCAGTAGGTGTTGGATAAAGCACTACCACTCCATTGTGAATATAATATGCTGGGTCAGTAGCTGTTGCAAAAATAACCTCTGAACTATCAGATATCCTTCCTCTTAACCTTGGATCTACTTGCCTTGCAGGCTGTTGTATAGTGCCATCATACCTTGTAACAGATAATATTTTGCTTGTACCTAGTGTTAAAGTTGTTGATGAATTATTCAAAGTATTTGTAGTTCCATACTTTCTTTGAATGTTAATAGGTAAAGCATTTAAAACCTCTTTTGCACCATCAGTTAAAAATTGTGTTAACTGTGTTTGATTAGGGTTTGATGAACCATCTATACTAATAGTAGTCAATGCTTCTACTTGTGCTTCAAATGTTGCCATTACTTCTTCTTATGAACCATTTGAATATCAAACTTAGCCATTAAACTAGCACCCTTATGTTTTTTAAATCCTGTTTTAGGATTCTTCATAAGTTTATATCCAGTTTTACCTGACTTCATCCAATGAAAACCTTTTGGAGCTTTTACAGACTTTTTCATGCTGGACCTCTATATCCTAACAAAGTGGCATTAGAATTAGTGTGATTTACAACTCCTGTAAATCTACCAAAAATAACATCACCTGGTCTTAAAAAAACAGCACCAAGGTCATCACCTATTTGAGATGTTGCAGATTGTATTTGTACAAACTGAGATTCAAAAGATGTTGTTCCAGGAGTAACTGCACCAACACATTGCAATGCTATAAACACATTACCTGATTCAGGTGATTGTGTATTGCTATTATGCTCTCCTATAACATCAAATCCAGCTTGAAACAATTGCAAGTTTGATGATTCCATGCTTGTATATTTATGTATACTCATTATTTTTCCTAACTTTTCTTTAAGTTAATTTACTAAAATCTTAGGGTTATTGGGGATAACCTTTTATTGATTATCCCCCACCTACCCAAAGGTGTAATCCTTATTTATTCGGATTATGCTATTGATGTAGCTTGAGTTGAAAAATCAGCATCTGTAAGGTCTTTAACAAAACCATAAACAAACCATCTTTTTCCGTTTCCAAAAATCTCAACAGTATCACCAGGACTAGCTGCTGCTGTAAAAACCACAAAGTCGTCATTGGCTGCTGCAAAATTACCTGCTTCACCATTAACTTCGTGAATTTGTCCAACATTAGCTAAGTTTGAACCACTACCTAAATCTATATTTACGACAGCGTCCATTCCTGCATCTGTTCCTGCTTCATCTTCATCTAATATGACTCTACAAGTCCATCCTTCCAAACTTACATCTGGTAATGTGATTGTAGTTTCTGCTGCTGGATTGACAATAATTGTTTTTCCAGAATCATCATTAGTTAAAGTTGTATCAGCAGTAACATTTTTTATGTTAAGAGTTTCGGGAACTTTTCCAAAACTACCACTATTTGGTTCTAGTACTTTTGCTCTAGCCATATTATAAGCCCTCCACATTATACAATGCATGAGTTTCTGGTAAAGCAACTTCAAGACCTGCTTCAGTCAAGACTATGTCTTTTCTTAGGTCTTCATCTGCACTTTGAACATCAGTCATAATTTGTGTGTCTCTGTTCATTCCATTACCTACCAATGGTCTGTAATAGATATTTCCCATATCCACTAATGCTAACATACCAGAAGCAAATCCTCTAAACAATGGTTGTTTAATGAATTGAATACTTCCATGTATTGTGTCTAACATCATCACTTTATGTCCAAATGCACCATTCATTTCTTTTAATGGTGATTGAAGTTGTACTTGTGTGCTTGCTGTAGTAACATCAAGAAAACCACCATCACCAATTTTATTTAATTGTGTGATAACTGGTAATCCTGCCATTCCTAGTTTTTCGCCTGAACCACCTCGTGCTGGGTCAAAAATAACTTCGAGGTCAGATAAGAACCTATCATAGGTTAATTCTGCTGTAGTAGAAGACCTGTAGTATGGAGTTCCAGATGTATAACTGAAAGCTGAATTATCAGTTGTTGGATTTGCATTTTTTACAATGTGTCCTACAACACCCTCAGTATACTGAATGCCACCTACACGAGCTTTTTGTCCAAACAACATAGCTCTTTCAATGTCTACTTTATGTTCACGAAGTTTTAGAGCCCAAATTCTATCCCACTCATATCCGTATCCACGAAAACGAGTAGCCATAGCAGTATTAGACATTTCTGCTGCAGTTTTAAAGATTTGAGTGTATCCGAAGTCATCTTCAATTTCACTTGAAAATGCATCAGGTCCACCTGTACCTTCTGCAAATGAAGTACCTACAATTTGTGCAACATCATTATCTGATAACACATTGTAACCACTTACATTAGAGTTTGAAACATCAATAATTTTACCTGTAAAAGTTGATGTGCTTCCTGCATCTGTTACAGCACTCTCTACACGAACTAATGCTTGTGCATAACCTGCTGTACTGTCAACAGTAGAAACAGCAAAGACCATACCCTTAATAAGGAAGTCTACACTTGCTCCACCAGCAGTATCTACAGTAAAACCGTATGATGTACCAGCACTCACAGCAGACCCACCATTTACATCAGCAGCAAGTAAAAAAGATCTGTTTGAGAAATCAATTTTAGATCTATTCTCAAGATATCTGAAGACTGGGTCATCAGTTGGCTCTTTTGATACATTGCTTAAGTATGTAAAAAATGGTGTTTCTTCAGGAGTTAACTCTGCAACCCTATCGGAGAAGTCGTATAACCGTCTTCTATCAGGGGCTTGTCCAACACCAGCACTAGTGGCAGCAGCAGTAATATCGCTTGATAGCTTTGTTCCTGTTGTAATTGCCATTTATATGCTCCTATTCGGTTTATTATTTTACGGAAGCTAAAGGAAGTTTTCCAGCACCAGAAGCACCTAATACCCTTTCGAATGCAGTATCAACATCACTCTTCTCAATAGGAGTTTGTCCTTGAAGGACTCCTGCTGATTGAGGTGTTTGCTGATTTGCTTTGACAGCGTCAATTGAGTTTTGGGTTTGGTTTCTATTACCTTTAACATCTTTAAATAGCTTCACTAAGTTACCTATACCAACTGCTTCTTTCGGTTGATTAGACCAATCTAAAAATTCTGATATTTCATTATCACTCATTTTATGTTTTGTTCTTAAATCACTTACAGTTTGGTTTAGGAATTGTCTCTGTTGTGCCTGTTGTTCCCTCTCAGCAAATTCATTTCGTACTTTAGCCATGGCATCGGAAACTACTTCCTCTTCTTTTTTTCTACGAAATTTATAAGATGGTGAGTCAGGTTTATAATAGGCATCCCATGGATTAAATTCACTTTCATCTACTGTAGTCTCTTGTTTCTTTGAACCACCATTTGGGTCAACAATCATTTGTTCTATGGTTTGTGTAATATCAGGTCTTTTTTCCAAAAGGTCTCCAATTGGTTTTAACTGTGCTAATTTTGCATTCTCTGCTTGAACTCTGTCATGCATAGATTGAAATTTTTTAGCTTCAGCTTGCCAATCAGTATTATCTGATATTGGTTGCTCCATAGTTTGTTCAGGTTGTTCCATAGTTGATGTTTCTGGTTCTTGAGCTGCTACCGTATCTTTTACCACATCTAATCCATCATTTTTGGTTTCCACTTCATTTTCTCCTTCCTAAGATATCTCTAAGCCTTTAGAGCCTGACTAATCCGTTCTGCTTCTCGTCTTAATCTCTCTGCTTCGAGCCTTACCTTATTTTGCATTCTATTGGATTCCACTCTTCTATCTGCTTCAGATTTTGCAGCTATCTCAGCCAAACGAGTTTTTGTTTTTTCAACAGCAACTCTTTTTCTGTCAGCCACAGATTCTCTTTCAGCAGTTTGCAAGTCTCCCTGCAATTTCTTTACTTGACCAGAAAGGGCTTGTAGTTGTGAAACTAATTGTTGTCTTTCATCTGTTCTTCTCAAGATTCCCTCCTTGTCAAAAATCTCTGGGTTTTTCTTTAACACTTCTACTTTATCAATAAGACCCATCTTATATGACTCCATGTAAACACCAAGCTCTGCCCATTTACTTGTTGGTAATGTTGAACCTGATTCTATCTTTACATCGTGTTGATCTAGTTTATATCTATCTTTTGCAATATCTAATATAGGTTGTGTTTTATTATCATAAACATTTACCATTGCTTCTGTTAAATCATTGTTTGGTTGTGCTATTCTAAATAATTTTTGAAAAGTATAATGTCCTTTTGCAAAATTATATAATACTTTACCCAATCTGTTTACACTAAACTCTATATCTCTTAATTTTGATTTTGGTCTTTGTTGTCCTAATGCAACCATATTTTCTGTACCTCTAACAGTTTCTGGTGCTTTTTCTGCAAAACCATGTAGCATTTCAGGTAAACCAAATATAAAATCAATGTAAAACTCACATTGTTGTATTAATCTATAAAACTCACCTGATAGTGGTTGAGGTGCAGGAAAGTGTGGCTCACCTTGTGTTGAGTCTACTTCTATAACTGCATTTGGATTTGCCCAATCTTTTTCTAATTGATTTAAATCTTCCACACTACCTAAAGGAACTAACAGTTTTAATCCTGCAGATGCTTGTGCATGAGATAAAGCTAATGACCATAATTTATTTAATAACCTTTGCATAGGTCTAGCCCTTGATACATCTGATTTAGGATATGGACTTTCTGTCCAAATGTTAGGCATGGCTATAATAGGATATATATCTGTATTTAAAATAGATTCATATAATACAACTTCACCCATAGTAGCACAAACTTTAACTCTTGTTTGAGGTACTTGAACTATTTGTATAACACCATTCTCAATATTTTCTTGGTTATCTGGGTTTTCCATAAACCTAGACATATCATTTTCATTAAAAATAAATTCTTGTCCTGTAGCAGTATCTAATACTCTATAAAAAATAACCTTAACTTTAAAATATCTTTCTAGTATTTGATACCTTGCATAATCTCTATAATCTAAATTATCTGTATCTGATGGTGTAAAAGTAGACATAGAGTTTTTATTTTGTGCATTGGGATAATCTTCATCTACATAAGATATAGTTGAAATCTTGTCTATTATACCTTTTGTTTGCTCTCCTGTTATAGGATCTGTTATTGGACCTAATTCTGGATATAAACCTAAAACCTGTTCTTTGTTTAATATTGTTGATAAGATTACACTTTCAGAGTCTACCAAAAACCTGTCTCTAGTAGTTGGAGGTGTGTAAACCCTGAAAGGATTTATATTTTTAAACTTTACATTTCCTCTACCAAAATCAGATTCACCATCAATATATACATATAAATACCCTAAACCTGAAACTGCATAATCATGTATTGCTTGTTTCATTTGCATATCACCCATGGAGTTTTCCCACATATAACCCATGATGGTTCTCCACACACTTGCTATTTTAACATCTGAGTCTTCTCTAGGTGTAATTGTAAAAACTGGAGGTCTTGAAGTTAAAGTTGCTTTTAATTTTTCTACAGCAGGTGATATCCTATCCATAGGAACATCTGCTTGATTTCTGCTTTGAAGCTCTGTAGACTCATCATCTGTAAAGTGATTGCCTAAATAAAAATCAATATCTTTACGAGCTTCAGTATCCCATTCCCTTCTAGCATCTCTCCATCTTCTAAAAAGGTCTTGGTTGGTTTGTGCCCTAGGATCAAACTCCATCCATACCTCTTAAATCATTAGCCATATTTCTTGTCATAACTACAAAATCATCTTCTGAAGTTTCGTAAGGGTCTACAATACCAGCATCTACCATAGCATCGTATGGTGTAAACTCTGACCTTGGTTTAAATTTTGTTGCCATATATCTAAAAGTATCTGGTCCATATTGTTCATATGCCATCATTTCATTAGGTTTTAAATCTAATTGTTCCATAGGACTAGCTGCAGGAAAAGCTCTTTCCCCTGTAGGCATTGGTGGCATATCCATTTCCATAGGTTCTCCCTGTGGCATTGGTTGTTCTACCATACCACCTTCTTGCATCATCATACCTGCTGGAGGTAAACTTGGTGCTGGCATTTCTTGTGGTGGAATCATTCCAGGAACCATACCACCTTGTTGCATTCTCATGCTTTGTAAAGTCATAACCATATTCATTTTATCAGCGGCAGCAGATTTATCTCCAAATACACTTAATGCATCTGATTCTACTTTACCACCTCCCATCATACCTCTTCTCATCATGTTGGGATTCATCATATCCATAACTCTACCACCACCATAATAGTTCATAACCTTACCACCATCTTGAAAACCCATGTTCTCTAATGCTTCTTTTCCTTTAGCACCAGAATCAAACAAGGCTTTTAGACCAGGGTTTGGTAAATTTTCTTTTTTTGTTTTTAACATAACTTCTCCACCTTCTTGATACCCTGAAGGTCTATATTCCATTAAAGATGATAACCTACTGAGTCTATCTATATTGTTCATTAAATTTAATTTATCTACACCTATTTGATCTACTGCATCTTTTCTAATAACAAACTCACCAGGAGTTAGCATTGCTGGTACAGTATCTGTATTAGGCTCTTCTGGAAATGGTTTTAATGTTTGTCTTTGCATTATTCTTTTATTTCGAAATGTGGTAAATCATCAAAGTTATTATCTTTTACTTGAGTATCCATATCCCAATCTCCACCCCATCTTATCTTTAAACCCATTTGATATGCTATACCTATAACATATCCAGCAAAATATGTAAACCTCTCTCTATCATTCCAATCAATTGGATAAGGTGCTACATCTACTGCTTTACTAGGTAATGAATTGTGTTTGCCTTTAGGGTATTTAAGTTTTGATTTACCTTCATCAAATAACTTATTCTGTCTATCTTTACTTCTATGACCTTCAAGAATGGTACAATCAAATTTTTTAACGACTGTTAAAAAAAGATCCTGTAAACGCTTATCACAGGTCTCAAGTTTTGATAAAGATTTTCTGCTAAATTTAGGCATAATTTATTGGGTAAATTTAAAAAGGTTTCAATGTTAACTTAAACCATAAGTTTAGTTTCTACTACCAGTTAGCCAATTGTACCCAGTCCTCCTTTTTCTTTTTACTTTAGTTGGTTTATTAGAATTAAAATCTGATAAGTCTATTTTTTCACTTTTAGGTGGTCTTGCAAAATAATCTGCATAATACAAACCATCCATCAAGTCATCATTTTTTGGTTTAGGATGTTCAAACAACTCATCAATAAGTTCACTCATTTCTTTTCGTATATATAATTTTTTACTATTTACTATTGGACCTAAACAAGTTTCAAGTCTATCTTGTTTATTTATACCATGTGGTGGCTTTACACCCTTAAATATTCCTGGTAATAACTTTCTATCTGTAAAAGATATTCTTTCTACCATATCTCTTACCATTTCTTGTGCAGCTACCGTTTCAATAGTTACCCTTCTTACTGGATTATATTTCTTTGCCATTTCTACTATTTTCATAGGCATATCAAAAGTTGGTATTCTTTCTCTAAAATATTCTAATACATATCTATTTTTCTCTGCATCTATTGCCATAACCATTATAACCTGATAGTCAGATGTTTCAGATGCAGTTGCTGCTAAGTCTACACCTATGTATACATTTACAGGGATAGCTTCATCTTTACCTATTAAATAAGTAAACTTACCTTTTTCTTTAAAATCAAAGTTATGATTTTGAACACGATCTATTTTAAATGCTGCAGAGCTAACATCTCTTGCATCATTCATATATTCTTGTGCAAACTTGTTTACAAGACCTGCTTCTATAAACTCTTGTTTCTTTTGTTTTAGTTTAGATAAAGGAAATTGTTCTTTCCATATGGGCTTTTCATCTTGTATTGCTCTTTTAAATGTAACATCCCAAGGATAACTTGTATTATTTTGTTTTGCTTTGTTATAACCATCACAAGTACTTTGTAAAAAACTGTCAAAATGCACAATAGTTCCTGATAACCATATCCAACCTTCTTTTCCAGGACTTTCTTCTAATGCAGGATATACTGTTGATACTACCCATTTTTTAATATCAGCTCTTCTTTCAGGTGTTTTAGTATTAAGTTCTGATTCAAAGTCATCTAAGATAATACCAGTATATCTTACATCTACTTCTGCTCTACCTCTTAATCTTTGACTTGTACCTTTTGCTATTATTCTATCACCACGAGTAGTAACTAAATCTTTTTCTGTCCAGCGTTTACCCATGGTTCCACCATCCATATTACCAAAATAATATTTAATCATCTTATTATCTTCAAAATGTGCACGAATATATTTAATATGGTCAATGGATTGACCTTGCTCTTCTGATACCCAAGCAAAGAAATGTTGTTCATCTTCTGCACTAAAGCATAGTTTGTGCATAATAGCTGATTTAGATAGAATACTTTTACCAAAACCTCTTGGTAATATAATACAGATTCTTTGTCCTGCTTGAGTAGATATAAGTTTTCTGCCTATTTCATAGTGAAATGGTGGTGAATCACTTTTATTTAAAAAATCATTAGGTAAAAATGCTTTACCAAAAAAGATAAGATCTTTATAAGCTCTTTGTAATACCTTATCTCTTTCTGCTAAAACAGATTGTGGTGGTATGATATTAAAATTATCAACACCATCCGACATCGTCATACCTGTCCCTCTTTACAGTTTTTACAGGTTTGTTTCTCTTTTCCATATGTTGGGAAATCATCGTAGTATATGACTTCAGTAGGGTCGATAACATCTTTATAATACCTAGTATCATAACACCTATTACATACGATGCAATACTTAATAGTCTTATCAGCCAATTCTCCATCAGGGGTTTTGTCATTATATTTACTCCAATCAATTGTCATCACTAGAATCTTTAGGATTTGGAACTTCTAATGATGGTTTTTGAAACTCTTCTATCTCTTGTCTTGTAAAACCTCTAACTTCTTGCATTATAGCAAGAGCTCCAGTTTGTTTTTCTTTTGGAAACATTCCTCTAAGTTTACAAGCCATCTCTATTGCAGCCTTCTTATCACCATATCTATCTGCATTCATAATGATATCAAACAGATTAGTCATTAAAAATTCTTCGTCTAGCCCAACAGAGTCCATTATTTTCTTTAATTCTTTATCCACTATCTTTTTTATCCTTTTTTGTCTTAATAAATAAGTTGATTTTCTTTTTACATACTGAGGATCTCTTTCCCCAAATGATTGTAAGAATGCTAAGTCTTTAGGAACTGCTTGAGCAACCAACCTAGCAAAGGCTTCTTCGGCTGCAGTCGTTTCCAACTTATCAGAATCTGCCCATACATAAGTCTTAGTAAACCCATAAATGTTCTTATGGGGTTCATTTGGAAGAGTGGTGGTTGCGTTTGTGTTAAACATACCATAAATAGTACGAATATATGGTGTCTTTCCAACTTTACCTTTCTGGAGTACCTGTGATAAAACTCCGTTATGACTTGTTACCCAATCACCTTTTTCAGCATATTGAGCGTTAAGAACGATTTCTGCATGAGGATGTACACTTTTTAGGTCAATATCATCTTTATAGGCATAATGAATAACACCTTTAACTTTTCGTATGAATACAGGTTGTACATCAATACTAGCCAATAATGTGCTCTCCCCATACAAAACACTCCCCTTTTTGTATTTCAATCACTTCTACTTGAAAATTATTGTTAGGATAAAAGTTCACTATAGCAAATGCATGATTCCAGTTATGTAATCTACCTCTTAACCATTTGTTCTTTTCAGGTCTCATATCCTTTAAACACCCTATACTCCATGCTCCTATAGTCCCTGAGTCTAATTTAGTTAAAGAATGTCTTTGTATATCATGGGTATGACCATAAACAATATTAGAACCATAGGCTTCCAAATGTTTCTTTGCATGATATGTTGTAGCATATGCCCCATGAATAAAATTAACTTTGCCTATTTTAAGAGGTTTATTGTATGTATGGTATACATAACCTCGCTTCTTTAAAGAAACTGCGTTTTTGAAGGCATATTGAGCCATATAAGGGTATCTCTCTACAAACCTATTAGTCCAATCATCATGGTTACCTTCAAGCATATGTCTTGTTTTACATTTAACTTTATCCAAAGCAGTATCAAAAAGGTCCATACCTTCATTAACATCTTCAATATCTTTCTCTATTATAGGTGTTTGATACTCAAGTGGTGGACATTTTTTGCCTTTCCACTTCCAAGCAGACACACTTTCCCACTCACCCACATCACCAATGTTTATAAATATATCAGGTTTTACAATTTCAATTGCTTGTAATGTACAACTAATAGCTTTTGGGTCATGTAAAGGGAAATGTTGGTCGGATGCTATTAAAGCTGTTTTATGCTTGGGCTTCATAATCTGGTATAATGTCACTAACCAACTCAGGAATCTCTATTTCTTCTAGTATATCTAGTAGTAATAATAGAGATTCTTTAGAATTGTTTTCTTTATAATCTTTTACAAGATCTTTTAGTGCGATTATACACTCATCTAACCTTAAATTTAAATATGGTTTAACCATTTGACTTTTTACTTATGCCTAATGACTTTTCTGGCAGTTGTTTTTTCATTATTTCCATTAAATTAGATTTAAATACCTCTAATTTTTCTATTTCATAGGCTAATTTACTAAATTCTTGCTCTAATCTGGTCAATTTAGCTACAGTCAACTTACATTCTACACTTAATGACTCAAAATCGTACATTTCATCATTAAATGTTACAGTAGTTTTGTTTTTTTGTAAGGTTTTAGACATATTTACTCCAAATATTTTTAATAAGTTAATAAATTGTTGATAACTAAACAAATTTTTTTAAAAAAAAGCTTGCATTTCTAGTATGTATATACTATATATATAGTATATACTATATAGTAATTACTAAATATTTAAATTTAATATAATATAAGGGGAAAGGTAAGAAAAGGTAAGGAAAGGTAAGAAAAGGTAAGGAAAGGTAAGGAAAGGTAAGAAAAGGTTTTGAAAGGTTTAGAAATGTATGAAGAAAGAGGAAGAAGCTGTTTAAAAGGTTATGGATTAATATGTCGAAAAGTCTAAAAAATTACGAAAAAAAAATTTTACGATTATGTTTTTAGTTCTTTTTATGCACAACGACACCCCGTCAGTTCTAGATTGAGATTTTGAAATTGGGTTGAAAAAGTCAAATTGGTTTTCTGATCTTCAATTCGCAGCCTGTAAACCTGGTCGCAACTTTTTTTATTTTTTTTTAGAATTTACTTGACTTGTATTAATATATTATATATATTACTTCTGTTATGCGAGACTATCACAGAGTAAATAAAAATAATTCCCTTGATAAGATGAAACCTATTGTTTCGCATAACAATCTTATTGAGGGAATTTCTATTAAAAAGGAAAACACAATGGATAAAATAGAATACAATAGATATAATAGATTTTTAAATAAATTTATTATGTTTACTGCTAAAGACAATATTCACGAGACAAGCGTTTGGCACAAAGACAATAAACCAAATGTTGAAAAGGTTTCTTTACCTGCTGAATATTGTAAATCAACTATCAATAAAGAAAAGAAATGGGCTAAAGCCTTAAACGAAGAAGATAATTTCAGAGGACTTTATCTTAAGAGTCAGGCTAAAGGTTATCTTTTCTATTATTTTGGTGGTTTGTTTGGTGGACTAGCAGGAATACCAACTGCATCTGATTTATGTGACCATTTACTAAGACTTAATTGGTTTCAAAATGAAGAGCATCTAATGTCATTTGCTTTGTACCTTACTATTGGAATGTACTTAGTATCTGAGACTAGAAAAGATATATATAAAGTTGGTGACTTTCATTCTAAACCCTCTGACAGGGAAGATATGGAGTTACTAGCCAAACATATATATAGTATACCATTTGGAATCTTAGGGGATGATAATCCTTTTAAGCACATAATGGAATAACACCAAAGGATAAAAGGTTATTGGGGGGTTCGATTCCCCCCTATCCTTCCAATAAAAAAAAGGAAAACAATAAAATGAGTAATGACATAAGACAATATGATGAA
>TARA_R100000353_G_scaffold148986_1_pt1 | contig 20281 bp, 28 predicted proteins | sample TARA_R100000353 | Tara Oceans TARA_R100000353 (sample SAMEA2620663) | marine metagenome | biome: marine biome (ENVO:00000447); feature: surface water layer (ENVO:00002042); material: "saline water (ENVO:00002010), including plankton (ENVO:xxxxxxxx)" | depth 5 m | reverse complement strand
AGCAGCAGAATTAGGTCTTACTGCACCTATAGCTGCAGGTAGTGTAAATGAAATTGGTAGAGGAGCAATTGAAGGTGATTATGGTCAAGTCGCTGGTGGTTTAGGTGGTTTATTATTGTCTGCACCATTAATGGGACGAGCATTACGTATGGCAGGTATGGGTAAGAGAACAGGTAAAATTGGTCAAGCTAAAGAAGCTTTATCTGCTACAGGAAAAGGAATTACAAAAATGACACCTCCAGGCACATTACCTGCGGGTGCTGCTTTACTTGGTACAGGAGCATTAACATCTAGAGCTGATGAGAAAGATGTCCAAGTTTTAGGAGATCCAGTTGATATTTTAATTGAGAATTGGGAAAAAGAAAACAACACAAAATTAACTGATGCTCAGAAAAAATCTGTTAAGCAAAGAGTAGCTTCTACTAAGATGCCAGGAACCACTGAACAAGATCCTTCTAATATCGTTCCTGAAGAACAGAAAAAAGAAATTGTTTCTGTAACTGATAAACATGGCGACGCTACTGCAGCAGAAATTGAAGAGAGTATTGTTAGAACAAGTAATAAAGAAGAAGCAGGTAAAAAATTATCAAAAGACTCATTAGAATTCAAAAAGTTTTCTGAAGATTTGGATCAATTAACAGGTGGTAGAGATGACACAAATTATTTAGTTGCACTAAAATTTGCAAGTGGTTTGATGTCAAAAAAGACTGGTGAAAAAGGAATAAGAGGATTTTTAGATGTTGCAGGTCAAGCAGGTGGAGAAACTGTTGATACTTTAATTGCTTTAAAAGCTAAAGAGAAAGAAAGAAAAAATGATTTAGCTGTTGCATATTTGAAAGCTAAAAAGGATGGAACCAACCAATTTCAAGTAAGTGCAGATACAAAGCAGTATTTAGTTCAAGATCCTAACGCCATTAATGGACAAAAAGCTATTCAAGTAAAAAATTTAGATAGTGGTCCTTATAAAGGTTACGAAGCTGTTAAAAGAGACAATGGTGACGGAACTTTCAGTTGGGTTCCTGACTTAACAGGTGAATTGACTAATGCTGTTGCTGTAGGTACAGAAGGCGACAATGCAGCTAGTTTAAGGAAATTAAGAACACAATTGTCAGGACAAAACTTAGGTGTTGGTATGGCACAATTTGTAATCAAATTACCTGATGATCAAATTGGACCAAGAGGTTTAATCAAAGGTGGTGCAGAAAATCTTATCGGAGGTATGGATGCATTAATTACTGGAGAGGCAGGAGGAAACCCAGATTTATATTTACAAAATATGGTTTCAGAAAATGCAGAACCAGAAGAAAGAAATTTAATTTCTAAAAGTCTTCAAGAAGATTTAGCTAAAGCAAGAGATCAAAAAAAGGCTAGATCAATTGCAGCAAAAGCAGGAGTATTTAGACCAAGTGATGAAGAATTAGCAAATATTGTTAAAGCAAAACTTGTTGAGGTAAGATTAAAATACTTAATTGCAAATGCTAATAAACAAGAAGATCGTTTAACACAAAGAGATATCGATGCTGCTGGAGAAAGAACACAAATTTTTGGATTATTATTATCACCAAAAACAATTAGAACAAACATGGCTTCAATCATAAATGATTTAAATAATCAATTTGCAGCTACAGTAGGCAATTATCAAGCTTTAGGTGGTAGTAATCAGTTTTTAACTTCATTAGATAATATGAACATGATTAAGCAATATGAAAATAATCAAGCTCAAATGAAAAGTAGAATGAATATTGATGCAGCGATTGAATCAATAGTTTTAAAATAATTATGGCTACAATTAAAGAAATACAATCTGCTTTAGATAATAAGTCTTTAGATATAAGAAACTTAAACGATGATCAAAAGTTTGCAGTCGATGCATTGTTAAAATCAGGCGAGCTAAAAGGTTATGGTGGTATTAATGAAATAGCGGCAGAACAAAATGCTGCCATGGAAATTTTAGCTGCACAAAAACAACAAAAGCTAGAACCTTTTGAAACGGCTACTGGTATTGAAAGAAAAGATTTAGAACTTGTTGGTGATGTAACAGGTACAATTGTACCTTACATTAAAAACAGAGACATGCTTGTAAAGTCTTTAATTGCTAATAATGCAAAAGCAGAATTTGGAGTTGACCAAAGAGCAATTATTTCACCAAATAAAATAGATGCATTTCAAAAACAATTGATGAAGTTACCTATGGTGAGAGGCTCTAAATTACTTGGAAGATTAGCAAGTGTTGTTGGTAAGATGGGTGATTTTGTTAAACAAGGCCCTGGACAAATAAGAATGAAAGGTCCTACTCCTTTTTTATATACAGAAGCGCTATCACAATTTGGTGGTTCAGTGGGAGCTGGTGTTGGTTCTTTAACTTTTGATGCCGCAAACTTAATGACAGACTTTGCTGCTACAACTTCAGAAGATTTAGCAAACGTAAGCGAAGATGATATTAGATCTTTACCAATAGGTGAAAGATCCTTGGTTCACGCAGCTGATGCTATGAAGAATGCTTTATATTTTAATTTTGGTGCATTTGCTTTATCACCGATGTTAGGACTTATGACAAAAGGGTATAGACAAGCAATTGGTTTAGAAGGAGACCGAGCATATGATTTAGCAAAGAAAGCAAGAGAACAATCTTTACCAATAAATACCCAGGCACTTATTGACGAAAATGTTGGTTTTGTGGCTAAGGGTTTAAAAGATGCAGGTAAAACAATAACTATTTTTCCTGCAGTAGGTGGTCCACAAAAAAGAGCAAGAGCTGAAATGGAAAAAGCAACGTATGGAAGAATGATAGATATTTTAGATTCAACAACTCCTTATGCAGATGCACAAATAATGAGTTACGGTGCTATAAATCAAATTAAAAAGAATTATCGAGAATGGAATGATATCATAGATCAACAGTATCTTGGTGTTATGAGAACTGCAGAAAATTTAGGTGGTGGAAAAATTCCATTTATAAGAATGGATAATCTTCTAAAAGAAGTAAGAGAAATTAAAAAGTATTATGGTGATATTGCTTCACCTGTTGGCCAACGTATAGAGGACCCAAGAATAAGAGGTGAAATTGATGTAACAATGGACCCTTTACTCAAGTATTTAGATGCAATTGAAAATACTTTTGGGTTCGCGCAAGATGGAATAACTGGATTACAATATGTTGATTTTCATAGACAAATGAAAGAAGCTATTTCCTTAACTAATTTTAAAAATCCTTTAGGAATAGCTGCAAGATTAGACAGTGCTTTTAAAAAAGATTTTAACGCTTTAGCCAACCCTGAAAGTATTGATACTTTATTAAAAAACGACCAGGTAAAAGAAGCATATGATCAGCAAGTTAAAGATTTTGGTAAAGAAGCAGGTGACAAATATTTAAATGATTTAGTCGGAGATATCAAAATGTTAGAGGCAGATTTATTAAAAGCTAATGAATTATTTACAAGAAGTGTAAGAACATTTAAATCACAAGGTTCTGCTTTAAAAGGCACAAACATATTAAACAAGTTTGATTCAAACATATTTACTCAAAAAGGGTTATTAAATATAGCAGGTAAACAAAATATCAACGCAGATAAATTGTGGGAAGATGGTTTGTTAAATGTTTTTAAAAATGGTGATGATGCATCAATAACAAATATTAAAAAACTTTTAGGCACTGACAGAGGAGGTCAAACAGGAAAAACTGGTCAAGCTATTTTTGATAGATTCAGACAAATATACTTTTTTGATGCATTCAATGATGCTTATATGATGAAACCAAAATTAAACTCTGTCCCCCTTTTTAACAAATTAGAAACAATAAGAAATAAAGGTTTTATGCATAATAAGTTTTTACACAATGCTAATGAAGAAATTATAAAAGATGAGCTTACAAAAGCAGGAATGAAAGTTGATGAAGTTATAGAATCAGGTATAGGAGATATACCTTTTGATCAATTAAGACTAAAAGTAGACGAGGTAGCTCAATTCGATCCAAGTAAATTTAGAAAAAATTTAGGTTTGGTAGGTACGACATCTGAAGTGGCCACTGCAAGAAATAAATTAATAACCATGTATGGTGGCGGTAAAGAGGGGTCAAAAGCTGTTAGACAAATAGAAGATCTTCTTGATGTAATGGAAGGTCAGTATTCATATGATCTTGGGGATGCATCAACATATTTAAAAAGAAGATTTCAAATGGGTGGTTTAGGAAGTGTCATGGGAGGTATTTTACCTATGTCAGGTACGATTGCAGCTGGAGCTGGGGTTGCAACAGTAGGTTTACTACCAACTGTATCTTTTATTTTATTGGGTAGATATGCAGGTAAAATTTTATCAGACCCACAAAGAGTAAAACAATTTTATGATTTAGTATTTGATCCTATGAAAAGAATGGAACAATTATCGGGTACAGGAGAGTTTAAATCTTATTTCAATCAACCAATGACTAAAGCACAGTCAAAGTCTTTTGCAGATTTGTATAATTATGTTTTAGATGAAGACAAAGATTCACCAACAGTTGACCCACAAAAAATAGATTTTAATGAAATAAGTCGTTATCTATTACAAACACCAACTAAAGTACCTCAATCAAAATTTACTATTGATGGCATTGCAGATGACATAAGAAATAGAATGTATCCAGAACTTAAACAAATCAAAAATTCGTCAACTGAAATGATTAATGATGCTGAAAACTTTTTTAGAGGAAACATGCTTTCAGTAATGGAAAATGAAGCTATGGACAGAATTGATAACGAATCTCTTTCATTAGCACAATTAAATCAAACAAGTGGTCAGGCAGGTATGGTTGCACCAACAACTCCTCTACAACCTGCACAACCTGTTAATAGAGCAAAAACTTTTGCAGCTTTAAATCCTAATGATACTTTAGGTCAACTAATAGCGGAGAACACAAATGCCTAAAAAATCTGCATTACAAAAAATAGAAGATCATGAAAAGCTTTGTAGAATCATGCAGAAGCAAACTTTTGATCAGATAAAAGAAATGAAAGAAAGAATAAAAAGAGTTGAATATTGGATTGTTGGCGGTATGGGTGCAGTACTTTTAACTTTACTTATGGATATGATGCAGTAAACATACTGCATGAAGATTATACGAACTGACACCACTTTTACGATTACAGATTTTCAATGGCAAAATAAATATACTTATAAAGAATTTACTCGTGACGACGATCACGGGCCACGAACCTATGCAGTAGGTGAAAAAAAGGTACCCTCAGTTACAACAATATTATCAGCTACACAATCAGAGGAAAAGAAAAAATCATTAGATTTATGGAGAGCAAGAGTTGGTTATAAAGAAGCTCAAAGAATAACAAACCAGGCAGCAACACGTGGCACTGAGATGCATTACGTGCTTGAAAACTACATAAAAGGAGTCGGTTATTGGAATACATCAAAAGACGGTGCTCAAGCTAGGATGATGGCACATACAATAGTTGAAAATTTAGAACCTTTGAAAATTATTTATGGTAGTGAAGTTAGTTTAGAATATGAACAAAGATGGGCTGGAAGTACTGATTTAGTAGGATTATACAAAGATAAACCTTATATAATTGATTTTAAACAAAGTAATAAATTGAAAAGGGAAGAATGGGTAACAGATTATTACTATCAGTTAGCAGCATATTCCTTAGCACATAAGAAGAATCACGGGCCAATTATGGGAGGTTTAGTTGCAATGTGTACCAAAGATTTACAGTTTCAAAGTTTTGAATTAGATGAAGCTAGACTTGCCGAATATGAAGAACTTTGGTTTGAAAGAGTAGAGCAGTACTATAAAATCAAAGCCACTTGAGAACTTCTTCACCTAAAGTTTCTGCACTTATCTTTATTTTTTTCTTTAAAGATCCAATAATTAATTGATCAATTGTGTCTCTCATAATAAGATCTATATAAGTTACATTTTTCTTTTGACCAATTCTATGAGCTCTATCCTCAGATTGTTGGCGAACTTCCAAATTGTAAGAGTTACTGAAATAAATAACATAACTAGCATTGGTAAGAGTGAGACCATAACCACCAGTGGAAGGATTACCAACAAAAAAACGGCAACTATCATCATTCTGGAAACGTTCGACAGCTTCCGTCCTATCTTCTGTTGAAACTTCTCCGTAAATAGCAACCACAGAATCATTACCGTAAGACTTTTGTAACGCTTGAATAATTGTTTTAATGTTGTGTACATAGTTAGCCCAGATAATAAATTTACCTTCCCCCTCCTCAATTATTGTCATTAAGTCTTTAAGTTTAGCACAATTATCAAACGGCGTAACAGTTCCATCATCTGATTTTACATAGCCATTACAAACTTGATGAAGTTTGATAATTTCTGTCAACTTATTAGCAAAACTAACTTCTTTGTCTTGTAAGATAGCAAATGCATTTCTTCTTAATTGCTGGTATACCTCATTTTGTTCAATAGACATATTCAATTGTCTAACTTGATATAATTTTTCAGGAAGATCTAAGCATTCATGTTTTCTTACTCTATATGAAAAAGTTTTAAGTTTTTCTTCTAATTCATTAAGATTTGTATAATATTTAGGAAATAATACTGCTCTCCCATTCATTTCTATTTGTTGCATTACGGCGTATCTTGCTCTAAAAGTAAAAAAAGATTTGAATCCTAATAAAGATTCACTTAGAAAGGCACATTGAGTAAATAAATCTAATGGAGATTTTGTTATTGGCGAGCCTGTTAGTATCCTTTTGTATTGGATTGGTTTACCTAATTTACAAATGTTTTTTGATCTTTTTGCTGTTCTGTTTTTTATTGTTGTACTTTCGTCTAGAATCATCATACAGGAAGAAAAATAATTTTGAGTGATTTCTTGTAAAACTCGAACGCCACTTGTATGAGAAAGTGCTTCGACATTAATTAAAAACCAATTTAAATGACCATCCTTGTACCTGAAAGAGTCCACTTTATGGGCACAAATGTTAAGATCTGAAACGGGAGAATGTGTTTTAATCTCTTTTATCCAATTTCTGTACACTGAATTTGGTGCTATTACTATTACTGTGCAAATTTTATTTTGTTGATACAACCAACAGGCGTTGTCAATGGCAACTTTTGTTTTACCAGTACCCATTTCCATGAAGTATGCGAAGTTTCTTTTTTCCGCTCCTTGAATAAGTGCTTGTCTTTGATGTTCAAAAGGTTTTGTTTTATATTTATAATGTTTCGTCATTCGTGGCTATCTCCTAAGAGCTGTCCCATTAATATATTTTTTTCTTTACAATGTCAAACTCGTAATTTATATAGTCGGTACATAAAATAGGAGGTCACTATGGACTTAGAGGAGTTATCGAAAGATATACGAATCGATACTAGCATGTCAGCAGACATCGCTAAAAAATGTAATGAGTTATTGGACATCCAGAAAGAAGTAACAGCGCTAGAAGATAAACTCAAAAAAATAAAAGCAGCCGAGCTAAAACTTTCTGAAAACGATATACCAAACCTCATGCAACAATGTGGATTACAGTTATTAAAGTTGAATGATGGTTCTTCAGTAGAAGTAAAACCATATTATTCTGCGAGAATACCTGTATCCCGACAACAAGAAGCTTTTGATTGGTTACGTGATAATGGTCACGGTGATTTAATCAAAAACAATGTCACCTTAACTTTTGGAAGAAGCCAAGACAATGAAGCTAAATCTTTGGTTGACGAATTAAGAAATAAGGGGCATAATGTCAAACAAGCCGAAAAGGTAGAGCCTATGACTCTAAAAGGTTTTGTCAAAGATGAAATCTCGAATGGTCGTAATGTTCCTGCTGATTTATTCGGTGTTTACGTAGCAACACGAACGAAAATAAAGACGAAGGAGTAACATGCAACAAGCAAAAGAGACTGCAAAGGACGTAGCAGTTAAAAAAGAAGCGTCCCTTCCAACTCAATTTAATTTGGAAGAGTTAGCAGGACAAGGTCAAGAATTTGTCACTGCTAGGGATACTAGACTCCCAATTCTAAAAATCCTTTATGCAAACTCACCAGTGCTTGACGAATCAGATGGCAAGTACATTGAGACTGCAAAACAAGGTGACATTTACAATGAAATAACTGGTTCTCTTTACAAAGGTAAAGATGGTTTAATTGTTGTACCATGTTTATATATCAATACCTTTAATGAGTGGAAAGATAGAGGTGATAGTCCAGGTAGACCTGTTGGTATACACAATGACCCATCAATCATGTCTCAAACTGTAAGAGGTGATGATGGAAAAGATAGACTTGAAAATGGTAACTACATTGAAGATACAGGTAACCATTTTGTTTATATCTTAGATAGTAATTATGCACCTGTGGAGTCAGCATTGATTACTATGAAATCTACTCAAAAGAAGAAATCAAAAACTTGGAATTCTATGATTGCAAGTAGAAAACTTAAAGGTAAAAAAGGTTTCTTTACTCCACCATCTTGGGCAACTGCCTATAGATTGAAGACCACTAAAGAAAGTAACTCACAAAACTCTTGGTATGGGTGGGTTGTCGAATTCGATAGATATCTAGACGATCCAAAATTGGCGGGTACATTAGAAGCGTCAAAAGCGTTTTATGAGAGTGCGATGAAATCGGACATCTTTGGTAAGGTCGACTTCGGTAAAGAAGAAGCTGCTAAAAAGGAAGTCACAAAAGAAGCCACACCATTCTAATGCAAAAAGAGTTACTCAAATTATTTGAGGGTGACTCTTCCCAGTTCATCACAGTTTCTCTGACGGGAGAAACTGATGAACGGGGTAAGAAAAAAGCAGACTACCTCACGGTTCACGAACCAGTTACCGAACAACTTTGGGCAGATCATATTAAGGGTGACGTCTTAATAGGAATCCGACCAGAAAACGGTGATAAGTTGAGGTGGTCTTGTATAGACATAGACCCTGCTAATTATAAAGCATATTCACAAAAAAAGTATGTAGATATAATTAGAGATTTTGATTTACCACTTGTGCCTGTTAAATCTAAATCTGGTGGTCTTCACTTATTTATTTTCTTTTCAGATTGGGCAGATAAAATTAAAATCAAAGATAAACTAGAGCAAATTAATAAAGAATATTTTTTATCAAAAGAAGTATTTCCACTTAACAAGGCAGTGGGAATGCCTTATCATAAAGCAGACGCTGCCATTGAGTATGCATTTGATGATCAAAACACTCCATTAATGTTAGGTGGTTTTATAGAGTTAGCAAAGAAAAAAACAGTTGATCCAAAAGATTTTTTAAAATTAAAAATTACAGAATATAATGCAGAAACAGATTGGAGAGAGTATCCGCCTTGTGTGCAAAAGGTAATTCAAGAGGGCTGGACAGGAGAAAGAAATAATATGCTCTTCAACATTTGTGTGACTGAAATGAAAAAAGCAGAGGGCAGTTTAACAGTTAAGCAACTCAAGGACATAGCCTGGGAACGACAAAAAGTTATTTATGGTAACCATCCAAAAGGACCTTTGAAAAGAAGTGAGAGTGATATGGTTGCACAATCTGTTCACACAAAGGGTTATGAATATTTTTGTCCACCTAAACATGGTTTTGTTGCAAGTATTTGTGATAAAGAAACATGTAAATTAAGAAAACTTGGAATCGGTGTGCAGGCTCCCGATATTAAAAATGATTTTAAAAATATAATTTATACTCAAGATACAAAAGGAATAATATGGGAATGTGATTTTAGAGATACACATATTTCTTTTAGAGCTGAAGATATAAAAGATCAAAAAACTTTTAGAACGTGTCTTGCAAAACATAGAATTTATTGGTTGACTTTACCTAGACCAAAGAAAGGCCCAGATCCTTTTGAGTTATTGATGAAGCATATTGTTGAGTCAGCAATTGAAAATACAAAACTTAAATATGAAGATACACTTGAAGAAGAGCAGTATCAAACATTAAAAGATTTTTTTGAAACTACTATAGAACAAGATGATTTTAATAAACTTAAAGATGGCTATACTGTTTTGGATTCAAAATCCAATATGATATACTTTAAAAGAGCTACATTGGATAGATATTTAAAGAGAACTTCTAATAAAGCTTTTGCTTCTGTTGTTGAAGCATTAAGACTTTTAAAATGTGATAAACATGATTATCATGAAGGTGAAAAAAATGTTTGGTATGTACAAATGCCTGAATTTGTTAATCACCAAGCTATACGACAACAAGCACAAACAAATACGCAAAATATTATAAGCGAGATGGATGACCAATATCATACAAAATTCAGAACTCCAAAAGCATAAACAACTTTACCATAAGACTGTCAAAATATTTGGCCCACCAGGTACGGGTAAAACATGGACTTTAATAGAAAGAGTTGTAAAAAAATATATAAGAAAAGGTATAGATCCAGAAAAAATTGCTTTCATTTCATTTACCAATAAAGCAGTTAATACAGCAGTTAAAAGAGCTTTGGAAGCATTTCCAAACATTAGTGATAAACAGTTTAGTAGATTTAGAACATTACATTCATATTGTAGAAGGTATTTTGAAGAAGAAATATTTGATCCAAAGGATTGCATGATTGATTATGCTTTGACAAACAATTTTGTTAAGAGGTCTGACAATAGGTTGGCTGAAGATAATTTTACATATAAAGATTGGTCGATAGGAATCTATGACAAAGCTCGTAACATGATGCAAGATCCAATTTTTGTATACAAACAAGAGGGCAATAGAAAAGATTCTTTAGATGTTTTTTTAAGAAAAATAGATACATATGAACATTACAAAAGATCTGGTGGTGAAGTTTCTTTTATTGATTTTGCAGATATGATTGAAAGAGCTATTGATTCTGTTGAGTTCCCAGAATTAGAAGTATTAATTTTAGATGAAGCTCAAGATTTTACTCCTTTGCAATGGTCAGTCATTTACAAAATGGTTGATAAAGTTAAAAAAATTTATTTAGCGGGGGATGATGATCAAGCGATTTATCAATGGAATGGTGCAGATTCAAAATATTTTACTCATTATTTTCCTGGAAGAAAAGTTGTTTTAAAGAAAACTAGAAGATATGGTAAAGCTATACATGAATTCACACAAGTAATGCGTCGTGGAATTCTAGATAGTATTGATAAAACATTTAGTCCCAAAGATAAAGAAAGTGCTGTTAAAAGATATCTTAATTTTAAAGAGATTCCTTTTGATTTAGAAGGTACTTGGTTTTTATTAGGGAGAGTTCATTCTACAGTTAATGAACTAAAATCATTGGCTAAGGATGCTGGAATATATTTTTCTGACAATGAAGGTAACAAGTCCTTTGATGTAAAACAATGGCAGGCTATAAAAGCTTGGACAGCAATTAGTAAGGGTAAAAAGATAGGGAAAAAGGACGCTGAAATTATGTTTAAATATATTAGAGAATTAAAGGATGCAGATTTTAGAACACCTAAATTTTGGAAAGGTGTGCCAGACTTTCAAGAATATAATTTTAATGATTTAAAAGAATGGTGTGGTTTAGATATGCCAAATGAAATGCAAAGTAAACAATGGTGGTGGATATTAAAAAGAAATTTTTCTCCTAGGCAGGTTATTTACTTTTTAAGATTATTGAAAAGGTATGGTAATAAAGCTTTAGATGGTTCACCTATCGTAGTGATTGATACAATACACAGTGTTAAAGGTGATGAAGCAAACCATGTTGTTTTATATTCAAAAGCAAACTGGCCTTCAAGTTACAGACATAAAAATAAACAAGAAAAGTCTCATGAAAAAAAAGTTTGGTATACTGGAGGAACTCGTGCAAAAGATACTTTACATATCTTGAGCACAGATTATAAATATCACTATCCTATAGGTGAAGACTATTTAATATACATGAAGAAACATGATTACAAAAATAGAGGGTAAATTGATAAAGAGGAAAGATAAGCCACTTGCAAGAGTACTTTCATTAGGTGCTGGTGTGCAATCAAGCACAATGGCTTTAATGGCTCATGAAGGTTTATTTGAAGAAAGGCCTGATTTTATGGTATTCGCTGATACAGGTTGGGAACCTGCTCCAGTCCTTGAACATTTAGAATGGTTAAAGAAAACAATTTCAATACCAATACATATTTGTAAAAAAGGAGATTTAGATAAAGATATACTTAAAGCTTTGTCTCCAGGAGGCAACCAATTCGCTTCTGCACCATTTTATACTTTAAATGAAAAAGGTAAAAAAGGTATGGGTAGGAGACAATGCACAAGAGAATACAAAATATCACCAATTGCAAAAAAGATAAGAGAAGTTTTGGGTTATAAACCTAGACAGAGAATGAAAAAAGATGATTGGGTAGAGGTTTGGGTTGGTATTTCAACTGATGAAATTATGAGAATGAAACCATCTAGGTTTTGGTGGCAGAAAAATACTTGGCCTCTTATAGAAAAAAATATGTCACGAAAAGATTGTTTAAAGTGGTATGAAGGTAGAGGCTACAAAACTCCCGCAAAGTCAGCTTGTATTGGTTGTCCTTTTCATGATGATGCTTTTTGGCTAGATATGAAAAACAATAGACCGAAAGAGTTTGAAAAAGCTGTAGAATTTGATAAACAAATGAGAATGCATAAAACACCAGTAAACAATTTTGTTCATAGACAGTGTAAACCTTTGGATGAGGTTCAATTTAAAGAAGACGATCAACAAGATTTATTCAATAATGAATGTGAAGGTATGTGTGGAGTTTAAACAAGTAATTATACACGCATTAGAAGACAGATATAATGCACAAATTTCTGAAGCTGAAGCAACTCTTAAAATATATATGGAGAAACCTGTTGGTATAGGTGAGCATCCACAGCATATTGATGAGGTAGACAAACTTATTGAAAAAATTGCAAACGCAGAGGAAAAGTTAAAAGTATTACAAGAATTTAAAATATGACAAACGAAGATATATTTAAAGATTCCTTTCCACAACAACGTCAAATAGGTGGAAATCATTACAAAGATTTTCATATTCAACCTTATGAATTTATTTCAAAAAATAATTTATCTTTTTTTCAAGGGAACGTTATTAAGTATGTGTGTCGTTACTTGAATAAAAATGGAGTGGAAGACTTAGATAAAATAATTCATTATTGTGAATTAGAAAAATTAAAACTTAAAGACTTAAATGGCCTACCTAAAAAGAAAAAACATAACGGTAGCTAGACATAAATTTATTTTAGAAATTTATCCTACTAGAAAAGGTTGTAATGGTCCTGAAGGCCCTTTTTTCGAAATATTTGCACATGATTATAAAGGTTGTCTTTATGCATTTAGTAATAAACATCAAATCAATAAGTTAGTAAAAAAGAAATTTGTAGAATGAGTTTACAATTTACATTTAATTTTAAAAAACATATTTGGTCTTGTCCATCTGAGTATAAAGATCTTTCGGGTTTCAATGAAATAGCAATTGACTTAGAAACAAGAGATGATGGTATCAATGAAAAATTAGGAGCTGGTTGGGCTACAGGTAATGGTTATGTAATTGGTTTTGCAGTAGCCGTTGAAGGTTGGCAAGGGTATTATCCATTCAATCATTTTGGTGGGGGTAACATGATACCTGAACAAGTAAAAAATTATATAAAGGATGTATGTGCCTTACCTGCTACAAAAATATTTCATAATGCTCAATATGATGTCGGTTGGTTACGGAGAATGGGTATAAAAATAAATGGCCCAATTGTTGATACCATGATTGCTGCGGGTATAGTAGATGAAACAAGGTGGTCATATAGTTTAAATGCCTTAGCCAAAGATTATTTAGGAGAATTAAAAAGTGAACAAGATTTAAATGAAGCAGCAAAAGACCATGGTATAGACCCAAAAGCTGAAATGTGGAAGTTGCCTGCCGAACATGTCGGTTTTTACGCGGAACAAGATGCACGGCTCACGTATCTATTATGGCAGAGATTTAAACATGAAATTAAAAGCCAGTCACTTGAAACCGTTTGGAGTCTAGAATCGTCCTTATTGCCCATTTTAATTGAAATGAGGGAAAAAGGTATACGAGTGGACGTAGATAAGGCAAATGCCCTTAAAAACACGTTTATGGACGAGGAAAAGGGTGTTTTGATGGATATTAAAAAAATCGCGGGGTCAGACGTAGACGTTTGGAAAGCACGGGCCATTGGTCATGTATTCGAGAGATTGAAAATAGATTTTCCAAGAACCGCAACAGGCGAACCAAGTTTCACAACCAATTGGCTTTCAAATTCAAAACATAAAATTTGTAAATTAATTATGCAAGCTAGAGAAATAAATAAATTTCATGGTACCTTCTTGCAAAGCATACTTAAGTACGAGTATAACGGTCGTATTCATGGTGAAATTAATCAATTACGTAGCGATAGTGGTGGGACCGTTTCTGGCCGTCTCTCTATGGCTAATCCTAATCTTCAACAGTTACCAGCACGTAACAAAGATTATGCAAGAAGAATCCGAGGTTTATTCTTACCCGAAGAAAACTGTAAATGGGGTTCATTCGATTACTCCCAACAAGAACCAAGAATGGTCGTTCACTATGCAGCAAGTATCGGGGAAGGTTATGAAGGATCAAACGAATTAGTTACAGCTTATTCTAATTCAGAAACAGACTTCCATCAAACAGTAGCAGATCTAGCAGGCATAGAAAGATCACAAGCGAAGACAATAGGATTAGGTCTAATGTATGGGATGGGTAAAAATAAACTAGCGATATCCCTAGGACTATCAAAGGAAGAAGCAGAAAACTTAATAACAAAATATAATCGTAAAGTACCATTTGTAAAATTATTATCTGATAGATGTATGAAAAAAGCAAGTGATGAAGGTGTCATACGTACAAAAAAAGGCAGAAAGTGTAGATTTAATATGTGGGAGACAAAAGATTTTGGTATACACTCACCTGAAACTTTTGAAAATGCTGTTGCAAAATATGGTAGAAATAACATAAAACGAGCGTTTACCTACAAAGCACTTAACAGACTTATCCAAGGGTCAGCCGCAGATCAAACAAAACAAGCCATTGTAAGTTGTAGAGAAGCTGGTTTTCTACCAAAGCTTCAAATACATGATGAATTATGTTTTGATATTCATGATAAATCTGATATAGATAAGATTAAAAAAACAATGGAGACATGTATGGAATTTAAAGTCCCAAGTAAAGTTGACATGGCATTAGGAGAAGATTTTGGAGAAGCTACATAAGAATATAATTGCAGGATCTGGAACTGTTATCTGGCCTTTGTATAGAATATTTAAAGATAGATTAGAGTTATTAAAATTTGAAGACATAAAAATTGTCCACGGTGTACATCCAGATTTTAAACAAACAGTTCGGTCTGACATAGAATCAAATGGTCTTTTGTGTCCGATGGTTGTTGATGACGAGTTAAGATTAAGGAACGGAAACCATAGATTTAAAATCCTAAAAAAGCATGGTGATGCTAGTTTTTTTTATAAAGCTAGAGACAAAGCTGAAATTCATTTTTTTTCAAGATTGAATGTTCTTTGTTGGGAATTACATCCTGACATGAGTAAACTGATGGAAAAATTATGGGAAGGAAAAATAAAAAAATACACAGAGAAAGTAACTCATCTTTTTACAGAAAATGTGAAGAGAGGAATTGTAACAAAACAGCAGTAGTAGTTGATTACAACAGATATTATTGTGCAGACTGTATGCTTAAAATTCAGGGCATAAGTCCCTTTACCGAATCAACGATTTTAAGAAAAAAACAATTTAACTGACTATTTAGCCAGTTTTTTTTAACTCATCAACAGCATCAACAACACTTTGATCATTGATCTTTTTTTTGAGCTCTTTTATTCTAATGTCAATCCACCGCATATCACTAGTTACTCTTCCTTGAGTTAGCGCCTTGTTAGCCCATTGACTTTCAAGTTGCAGTTTTTCCGACACCAGTTTCTGTAACGCCATTTGAAGTCTCCTCAAAAGTTACATAGATTCTTTTAGGATCGTAGAAACCTTCTTCTTCAACCTTATAAGAACCCTGGTTTAAACTTTCAGCAATTTTATCTAGCACCATCTCTTCACTAGCAGCCATTACGACACAATGAATATAAAGTCCAGCTACTCTGATCTGGCATAGATATTGCCTCATGTGATTATCTTATCAACTTTTAAGTGAAAAATCAAGTATTTTGACTTTTGTCAAGCATGCAGTAGATTTTTATAGATGTTACAGGAATGCCGTTATTTTTTAAATTTGGCCCCATTTCATTGACTTTTTTGACAGCTTCCTTTTGGCAGCTTTCAAAAGATGTGTAATTTTTTATTGGATCTTCATTGAAAAAAATACAATCTGGTTCAGTAAAAGAAGAAATACAAAGAATTCCAATCATAATATAATTCATAAATTTATTATAACACAAAATTAAATTCTTGACATTCTCTTGATGATCTCCTATGTAAATGGGACTATGAAAATACACATAAACAGTCAGTCACAACAATTTGTGCAACTTGTCAAAAAACTAGACAGGCAACTAAGCAACATTGATTCACAAGATTACTATGGTAAATCGATGATGACTTCTAATGAAAAAATAAAACATGAACAAAACGTCAAGAATATTTTTTTGAGTGACGATTTTGGTAATTTGTATAAACCTTTCAATCAAGAAATAGTTAGTCTGTTAGTTAACGATGAGATAAAATGTAAACAGGAGAAAAAATGAAGTTCGACAATCTAGAATTTTTTTTATTGATCCTTATTCTTTTGATTTCTTTTCCAAAAACATTATTGGTTATCTTAGCAATAATCTTAGGTCCAATATTATGGTAAAGAAAGAATGGAGAGATAGTATGCTTGCTGCTATTGATAGATTAAGCAGGTACAAGGGCTGGTCATTTGGTGATACTAATCCGTATTTTGAGAGAGTACACAATGTAATGTCAAACCCTCAAATTAAAACACGACAACAATGCAAAGAGGAGTGCAAGAAACATGGCTACAAGTAAAAATAAAAATGTAAAAGTGCCAACTAAATTAAGAAAGTTAGGGTTTAAAAAACTATACCAAGATAAGGATGGATTTTTCATGTTTGGTATGACCCCAAATAAACTAAACAAAGGAGTAAAAAATGGACATAAACAAATTTAAATCAGTTGCAGTTAGAAAACCAGATTATGATATTCTTAAAGCATTATGTAATGCAAAATTCAGATCACCTGCAAGTATGATTTCTAAAATGATACATGAATATGTTGATATACGGGCTAAAAAAACAAAACAACCCACAGATAAATACATTAATAAACTTTTGAAAACAAATGGTAAGATGGATTAAAAAAAGGTTTGATTATGACTTACAATTCAGATAATGTTTTTGATAAAGTAGAATCTTTCGAGATTTGTTTTAAATGTAAGGGAAATGGTTATTTAGCAAGTGTAGAGGAATTACAAGTTCCACACCCCCTGAAGTTGTGCAAATTGTGTGAAGGTAACGGATACTTTAAGGAATCAAACAAGAAACACGGATCAAGCGCCAGTATTGTGGTAGACTTATTAACTAAATTAAAGGAATTGATTCGTGGCAAAAAATACACCAGACATTAGCGATCTCCACAAATCGCTACATCTATTAGCTAAAAAATTAAATATGAAGGAATATTCACTCGTGACAGGAGTGATGTTCCGTTTATATATGGGTCAAAAGTTTGATTATGCAGACACATTTGATCCAAATTTTATGCAGGATATTAAAGAAATATACAAAAATCTTAAGTCAAAAAGAGTTATTTCAAAAGCAAAGTTGTTTAAATTAAAGGTCGTACAGGGTGGTAAAAGTGGCTAATAATAATTATACTCTCGATATGGCTTTATTTAAAGATTTTCTTGATATTCCAAAAGTTGAAGGTTGGTCTGGACAGGATATTTATAATTTAATAGAAAATGTTCATGATGATTACAACTTTTATCTTGCAAAGAAAAGGAGTGACCCTGACAGGGTAATTTATTATCGTGACTTACTCACCTACCTTATTAAAACTTATGGGCACTAGTTTCGCTGCAACATTACTTTCAACAAACGATGTTCCTGGAGAAGAAAAACTTTGGCGGGGTGTACTATGCAATGCATTAGAAGATTCTTGTAATAATCAAAACGATCGTAAGTCTAGTATATTTAAATTAGAAGCTCATAATTGGATTATGAACGAAGGTGATGATTTTCAAAGTATTTGTTATTGGGCAGGATTTTCCCCAGAACATGTAAAATCAAAATATGTGCAAGCTATTAAGAAAAAAGATATAAAATTTACAGAAAAACAAGTTGCTTGGAGAAGGTATTATGTGCAATATCAGAAGTATCGAAAGTGTAAAGAGCCTAGTTCAAAAAAATATCATAGAAAACATTTAGAGCATTTAAGATCAGCAGTTTATCATGCCTCTACTTCTCTATTTTCATCAATATTAGTATCGGTAATTATTTAAGGGCTGGCTCTAGTCTCCCTTCACCAGCCCCCCACATAAACATTGGAGTTGTATATACAGGCAGTGTATATATTTTTTTAGTTAGTTGTGTCAAGGGTATTAAATTAACAAACAGAATCAGTGAGCCGTGTATCTTGGTTGTTGAATGTATAGTCAAGGATCACGGGTCACGGGCCAGGGATCAAGGGGTTTCCCCCTGATCCAAGTCATGTGTTCTCCTATGTTTGAAAGGTGCTAAAAATGAAAAAACTAATTAAAGATATACGTGATTTATGTCAAAATCAACAAGAAAAAAGATACCGAACGCTGTGGGTATCTATAGTTTAGAATTATTCTAAGTTTTCCTAGTTCTACACCCTATACCCACTGCTTAGAAAAAAAAATTTATTTTTTTTTTCAAATACAGCTTTTTTACTAGGAAACTAGGAAAATATTACTTAAACTATTGTATTTATTACAGAAAAGCTTTCCTAGTTCTCAAAAAAAAACTAGGAAAATTCCTAGATTTCTAGGAAAATACCATTTCCTAATGGAAAAAAAATAGAATTTTATTGACCTGTATTTATTTTTCTAGGAAAGAGGTATAGGATATAGCATGCCACAAAAATCAAAATCCTTAAGAACTGTATTGGATCTAACCCCAAAACAAAAAAGATTTATTGATATTTACGTTGAGAATTATGGCAAGATCTCAAAAGTAGATGCAGCAAAAGAGGCTGGATACACGAGTAAAAACAAATATGGCCCTACTGAGACAGCGTCAAGATTAACTAACCCAGATATAAATCCTCATGTTTGTAGATACTTAGAAAAAAGAATGGCTCAAGAATTAGCAATTTATGAAAAAGATAAATTAAGATCATATAAAACCTACGATAGATTACGTAATGGCGCAGAAAATAAAGGTCAGTTTACGGCGGCTATTAATGCTGAAGTTGCAAAAGGCAAAATGGCTGGTTTTTTTGTTGATCGAAAAGAGGTAACACATTTAGGTTTGGAAGGATTATCAAGAGAACAATTAGAAAAGAGGTTAGATGAGCTCGAAGAAAAAATTGGTGAAGCCAAAAATATCATTGACGTTACGCCAGAAAAATCTATCGAAAACACATAATTGGTCTCAATGGTTATCTGTTTTTAATGAGGTGCATAATAGTACTTTGGTTACAAATGTAGGAAGTGTAAATGTTGAAACGAATAACAAAAATGAAAAGTAAAAAATTAAATCGTAAAAAAACTTTAGATTTAAATTTGAAAATCCATAAAGAAAAAATTGAAAGATATCCTTTTGTAGAAATACACTGGCTCGATATTGTTGGGGAGACAGGTTGGCAAACTTTTGATCAATTGATGAAGTCAGGTCTTGGTAGAATGGTTTCGAGAGGTTGGTTGGTCTCAAGATCTAAAGGTATTACTAGAATCTTTAGCGATTATGGTCTCAAAGACGGTAAAGAAGGTGATGAGGGTTTTATAGAAACTATTGGCGGTACGACTATAATACCAAATTCAGTTATTACTAAAATTATTAAATTTTAATGGATCTTATATTATTATCTGATGGTCTATATCATTTAGTCGAAATAACTAAGGAAATGACTCAAGGTATGGAAATTTTAGCTGATGTAAGCTGTTATGACTTATGCGATATACTTAGAATTCATCTTACAGAATATCATGACTATCCAATCAATGCACATGTAATGAAAGATGGTTCTGGTGATTTTTATGGCTGTATTTGTAATTATTGACATGTTTTAATTATGGCTCAATCAGGTGAAACAAAGCTTTGGAATCGTATCAAGAAGATAAACAAAAATGCACATTTTACAAGGGTTGAAAGCAATACTACTAACGGTATTCCAGATGTTCATTGTGTATT
>TARA_R100000353_G_scaffold40595_2_pt1 | contig 20311 bp, 23 predicted proteins | sample TARA_R100000353 | Tara Oceans TARA_R100000353 (sample SAMEA2620663) | marine metagenome | biome: marine biome (ENVO:00000447); feature: surface water layer (ENVO:00002042); material: "saline water (ENVO:00002010), including plankton (ENVO:xxxxxxxx)" | depth 5 m | reverse complement strand
ATTAATTGGTTTTATCCAAAAGCAGGATCTACACAAATAGATAGAGTAGTAAGTTATAACTATGCCGAGGGGTTGTGGACTATAGGCACATTACCAAGAACTACTTATTACGATAAAACAATTTTTGATAATCCATATGCCACTGATTATGACACATCTGCTGTACCAAACTTTCCAATCATACAAGGAGTAACAAATACGAATGGTGCAACTACTCTATATGCACATGAAAAAGGTAATAATCAAGTTTTAGCAGATGGCACTCAATCAGCGATTATAGGGAGCATACAAAGTGGTGACTTTGAAGTAAGAGGTCAACAAAATAATATGAATGTTACTGGTGAGTTTTTTATGAAGATTAGTCGTTTTATACCAGACTTTAGAGCTTTAGTAGGGAACGCAAAAGTAACAATTAATTTAAAAGATTTTCCAAGTGATACAGAAGCTAGTAGTAGTTTAGGACCTTTTACAGTAAGCAATTCAACACAAAAGGTAGATACCAGAGCTAGAGCTAGAGCTTTAAATTTAAAAATAGAAAATGAAACAGTAAATGAAAACTGGAGATACGGAACTTTTAAAGCTGATGTTCAAGCGGATGGTAGAAGATAATGTATGGATGTCAAAAAGGTAATAAGTTTTGACAAAGGTGTAGTATGGAAAAGTGATCACACTTCAAACCCTTATGCAATTGTTTTAAAAGCAAAAAAAATATGGAAATTTACTAAAACAGAAAATCCTAAATCTTATGATTTTTTTGTTAAAATAATAAATGAAAACGCAGTAATATTTAAATGGGGATTACAAAAACAAAAATCATTCAAAGTATTCTATCACAATGAATACTGTTATTTTTACTCTCCTAATGATACAATATATAGAGTTGTTATTAAAGAAGAAGAAAAAAAGAAAAAAGTAAAGAAACAGAAAAATAATAAAAAAAATAAAATGGTGTATTAATGAATAAAAAAGACCCAATAAAAGGTACAGGCAAAAAACCAAAGGGAAGCGGTAGAAGATTGTATACTGATGAAAACCCAAAAGATACAGTACGAATAAAATTTGCAACACCTACTGATGCAAGAGAAACTGTTAAAAAAGTAAAAAAATTAAAAAAGCCTTTTGCAAGAAAGATACAGATATTAACAGTTATGGAACAAAGAGCAAAAGTTATGGGAAAATCTAAGGTAGTGGAAATAGCAAAAAAAGGTAAAGAGTCAATTAGAAGAGCAAAACAAAGGAGCACTGCATAATGTCTAAAATTATTACTTTCATACCAGAGCCTAAAGAAGAGTATAATTTAGAAAATCAAAGATTGATAAATTTAGCGATTACACAAATTATAAATAAATTAAATACTTCTTATCAGCAAGAAATTAAAAACGAACAACAAGCATTTGAGTTTTTTTTATCATGACAATACAATATAAAAATGTTGGTTTTAATTTAACCACTACTGGTACAACTTCTGTTTTGACAGCACCTACTAATGGGAGATGTTTAGTAAAACAAATACAAGCACATAATGGTTCAACAGGAAATGTAAATTTATCAACGCAAGTAACTGATACGAGTGCTACAGCAACTTTTAGAATAGATAATGCATCTATTGCAGCTAATACAACAAGACAAATAATATCGCAAACTTTAGTATTAGAAGAGGGTGATATTATAAAAATGACCGCTGGTACAGCAAACGAAATACAAGGTATTATATCGTATGCTTTATTAGATAGGTCGCAAGAAAATGGTTAGCAAACTTTCAGATTCTATTTTTTTATTAAAAAGTTTTGTCACAAAAGATTGGGCAGACAACATTGTTCAATATGCTGATTTAGTTTGCAAACAAAAAGCAACAGTCTTAGGAGAAAAAAAACATATAAAAGATACTAAAGTCAGAGATGTTTTAACATATGGTTTTAGTGAAAATGTTGAACAAGATATGGTGTATTTAAATTATTTAGTAGATGTAATATCTAAAGCACTAGAAGAATACATGAAGTTTTTTACTTATATAAATCCTCGTATGCGTATGGACAGTGCTAACCTTTTAAAATATGAAGTTGGTAATTATTATAAAACACATATAGATGTTCATACCTCTGTAAACCGAATCGTTTCTGTAATTATTAATTTAAATCAAGAATACGAAGGCGGTGGTATAGTTTTTTATGAAAATAAAACGAGAGTGCCATATACAAAATGTGACTTAAAAACTGGGGATTTGCTTATGTTTCCTAGCACTTTTCTATATCCACACAGTGTGCAACCCATAACTAAAGGTAATCGATATTCTATAGTTGCGTGGTTGAATTAATATCTTGTTGACATTATGTGATATGATTTGATATAATAAGTTATAACAAAGGAGAAAAATTAAAATGACAAACAATTATTATTACATTACAACTGGGCAGTTACAAAGAGTTGAACTTTATGATATAGCTAATGCTAAATCGCATTACTATACATCTGGTGGCAATAAAATGTATGTTTTGAGACATTCATTTGAAGGTGATAATGGTACTGTTAGAGATTGGTATGTTAAAACTTTATCAAAAAATATAGATGTTGCAATTGAGAAAGCTAAAGAATGGGTAAAAGAAAATGGTGAAAAAAATCACGATTTAATTATTAATAGCGATTATCAAGAAGTAGACCCTAATGACACAATACCTCAATGGGTCAAAGATATTAAAAAAAGCAATGAAATAGAAAAGGATAAAACAAAAGAACGAGTAAAAAAGTGGAAAGCAGAGAGAGAAAAAAAACTGTTAGAGCAAGAGAAAAGAAATAAAAAGATTTTATTAGAGTTATCTCAATCTGAGTATGTGGGTCAACCTAAAGATAAATTAGAAAAAAAATTAACTATTAAATCGTGGTTTACAAAAGAAATTACACCTTATTGTTATGGAGCTGATGATCATATGAATATTATTACTCTAGAAGATGAGGACAAAAATCAATATACATATTTTGGTAGTGCAAGTATTGGCACTGACCTTGAAAAAGATTATGAAACTAGAGATAAAAATAATAAGTTAATAAATTTTGTAGAGCCAAAAGATAGAGTGGGTAATACTTATACAATTAAATTTACTGTAAAAAAACATTCTTTATATACTCCTAAATTTGCTAGAATTTTTGAAAACCCACATTTTAAAGATAAGTACACAATAAATGATTACGGAGTAGATTTTAAAGGTGCAAAGCAAACTGTAATACAAAGACCTAAAGTAATAAATTAGGTCTTTTATTTTTTATTATGTGTGATATTATTTAGTTGTTTTTATTCAAAAATTCTCCAATTCAACCCTAACTAATCAGTTAGGGTTTTTTGTTGATATGTCATGAATTTTATGCGATATTAAGTGCTATGAAAATAATTCACTGTGCATCTGAAACCACTTATCGTAATAAAAAAACAAATACTGTATACAAAACTAAAGAAGATGCCGAGCATGATGTCAACAATCCTAACACAGATACAAAGCAAGAGGATATAGCAGTAGACACAAAAATTATAGTACCACCAGAAGCATTACAACTTAAAAGTGACACAAAAAAATGAAAGTAAAATACGATAGGTTTTACTATAAACCATTACCAGAAGAGGTGTACATAGACAAAAGTAACATAGAAGGACATGGTATATTTGCATCTTGTGATTTAAAAGCAAAATATGATTTAGGAAGCACACACATTAAAGTACCTATGATAGTTGGATATATAAGAACACCTTTAGGTGGGTTTATAAATCATTCTAGTAAGCCAAACTGTTATTTATGTATTACACAAGATTGGGATGATTATATAATTTACAATGTAATAACATCTAAAAAAATAAAAAAAAATGAAGAAATAGTATTGGAGTATGGAAGATGACACCACAAGGCGGAACAGAAATTCAACACCGACTTTTAGAACATTATGTAGATGAGGACTTACTAAAACATTTTCAGATATGTACTTCTATACCAGATAAAATTCCATTAGATAATAATAAAATAAATATATTGTGGCAAAAAAATAGTTATGACCAACCTAATATAGCACCTTGGTTTAAAGACAAAGCTAATCATAGTAAATACGATTGGTATATTTTTAATTCACATTGGAACTATGAAAAGTTTCGATACATGTTTGATGTGCCAACAGATAAATGTCACGTTATAAAAAATGGTGTTAATAATTTTCCAGTGCGAACAGAATTTAAAGAAGGCAATAGAGTGCGTATGTTGTTTCATGTTACACCTTGGAGAGGACTAAATGTTTTATTAGGTGCAATGTCTTTACTAAAGGATTGTAATGTTGAAGTAGATGTATTTAGTTCTTGTAAAATTTATGGAGAAGATTTTGCCAATCAAAATGAAAGTGCGTATGAGCCATTGTATGAACAAGCTAGAAAGTTAGAGAATGTAAATTATATTGGGTACAAGGAACATTCTTTTATACAAAAATTTATGTATCGCTATCATATGTTTGCATATCCTAGTATCTGGGAGGAGACTAGTTGTAACTCAGCATTAGAAGCTATGGCGAGTGGTTTGTATTGTATTGTAACAAATTATGGTGCACTATATGAAACTTGTTCTGAGTTTCCTATCTATGTTACATACGATAAGAATTATAAAAACTTGTCTCTTGCATTTGCTCATGCGATACGAGAAGCAGTGGACATGATGCACGAACCAGAGATACATAAACATTTAATTATGCAACAAGAATTTGTTAAACGATTTTACAGTTGGGAAAAGAAAAAGTTAGAATGGACTAATTTTTTACAAGGAGTGTTGAGTGCAAAAAAATAGCGAAGTTATTGACTTTCAAAAAAAAGATATTCGTTTATTTGTTGCAACACCAGTGCATAGCGATGTAACTATACACTACATGCAATCTGTAATTAAATTACAAACTATGTGCCATCAAAAAAATGTATCGTTTACTTTACAATTAATGAAATCAAGTTTAGTAACACAAGGTAGAAATTTATGTGTAGCACAATTTTTAGATAGTGATTTTACACATTTACTTTTCATAGATAGTGACATTCTTTTTAGTGCTGATTCTATATTTAAAATGATAGAAAAAGATATGGATTTACTTAGCATACCTTATCCTATGAAAATAGTGCAATGGGAAAAAATATTTAATAAACATAAAGATTATCCTAATAGGACTATATTAGAAGCTAGTACGAGTGGTAATATGTTTCCAGTAAGAATAAAAGATCAAGAACACGATATTAAAGTAGATAATGAAATGATTGAATTATCACATACACCTACTGGATGTTTAATGTTACAAAGAAGTGTATTAGAGAAAATGATTAAACACTATCCAGAGTTGAATATCCGCCAAGAAACTGTAGTTGACGGAGAGAAGGTGTTAAAACCTAATCTCTATAATTTTTTTGATACTTACTACGATAAAGAAACTAAGCGATACTATGGTGAGGACTTTGCTTTTTCTAGGCTATGGAATAAAATTGGTGGTAAGTGTTATGCTCTAATAACAGAATATATTACCCATGTCGGTGAGTTCCAATACACTGGTAGACTTATTGACGAAATGATTCCCCAAAGTATTGATACTTCGCCTAAGAAATAGTAGAATATACCTAACAAATATATATAGGAGAAATTTATGACACCTTTAATACCTATAGCTGCTGGAGTAGGAAGTTTTCTATTAGCAAAAGCAAGTGGAGCAAGTAATAGAGATGCGTTAATAGCTGGTGGAATAGGAGCATTAGGTGCTTATGGTTTAGCTGGTGGTACATTCGGAGGTACAGCTTTAGTTGGTAGTAAAACTGCTGCTGGTGGACTTTTAGGAGTAAAAGCAGCAGGTACAGGTACAGCAATAGCAGGAGGATTAGGAGCAGGAACTTTAGTAAGTGCAATGAACGCACCAAAACCAGCACCAGTGGATATGTCTGGGCAACAATTTAAAACAGGTTTTGAAGGAACTGACCCACAAGCATACGCAAGAGCTACGGAAAATTTACAAGGAATTACACAAACCGCATCTTACGCACCAGACCCCTCGCAACAAGGTACAGTGACACCTAGTGTATATGATTTTGATAATACACAAATGTACACAGCGAAAGAAGGTGGGTTAGCTGAGATAAAAAGATTTAAAGAAGGTGGAATAAATTACTTACCTAGCAAAAAAGAACACGATGAGGGCGATGTTAATAATTATGTAAGAGCTACTGGATATGTAGAAGATGGTAGTGGAACTGGTGACAAAGATACAGATACCATGTTAGCACAATTAGCAGATGGTGAATTTGTCAGTAGAGCAGATGCGGTATTAGGTGCTGGTATTATGGAAGGAGCAAACCCAGAAGATTTTAAAGAGATGAGAAAAATGGGAGCAAAGTTTTTTTATAAGCAACAAGACCAGTTGAAGAGAATATACGATATTACTTCATGATTGACATAAAAGCATTAGATGTTGATTCTTGTTGGAGTGATGCATCAGAAGTTTTAAAAGATGCAATAGATATGAGTAATGGTCGCCACACGTTAGAGACGACCTACGAAGGATGTAAATTAGGTACAATGAGTTTGTACGGAGTTTTTTATGGAGATGCAATTTTGAGTTATTTTGTAACATCACAAGTAATTTACCCAAACAAAAAAATATTAGGAATTATATTTTGTGGTGGTGATAGAGTAATAAAATTTATTAAAGAGATAGAACACTTTTTTAAATTAGAAGCTATCAAAGAAAACTGCAAAGGATTAGAAATTATAGGAAGAAAAGGTTGGGATAGAATAATAAAAAATACACCTAATCTTGAGTTCAAAGCTAAAGGAATATTTTATGAAATGGATGCTTAAACTTCTACCGAATAAGTTTAAAGTTTGGTTATATAAAAAACTATATTGTGATATTGCACAACAAGGAGAATATGAAGATACAGAACTAGCTCATGTCAACCCTTATGAAGTTAAGATATTAAAACAAATAGGTGGTAGTGGAGAAGTAAATAATAAGACTGGATTACAAGGTTACTTTGGTGGTGGCGGTTCAGCTCCAGCACCTGCTCCATCTGGAGGTTCTGGTAGACAAGAAACTATCTCAAGAGAAGCTCCAGAAATAGAAGCAAGAAAATTAGCATTATACGATCAAGCTATAGAACTAGCTAGACAACCTATGACTATACCAGAATATCAAGTGGCAGGTCCTTCACCATTAGAAAGACAAGCCTTTACACAATCTGGGCAGACTGGTATTGGAGCAGTGCCAGTACAAGCTGGTATTGGTAGCACAGTAGCTGCTGGTCAAACAGCGATGCAAGATATAACACAACAAGGTGGATTGATTGATTCTTTTATGAACCCTTATCAACGATATGTGATTGATGAAATAAATAGACAAAGTGCTATCAAACAAAACCAACAAGCTGCTCAAGCAATAGAGGCAGGTGCTTTTGGTGGTGGTAGAGAGGGTATACAAAGAGCAGAAGAAGAAAGATTACGATTAGGATTAATAGGTCAAGCACAAGCGGATGCGTTTAAAGATGCACGAGCCTCGGCTCAAGCTCAACAACAGTTCCAAACACAAGCTCTGTTAAATCAAGCAAGTGCATTTTCTAATCTAGGACAGACACAACAACAAATGGCTCAGAAAGATATAGCTCAACAGTTATCTGCTGGTCAGTTGCAAAGAGACATAGCACAAAAAGGTTTAGAAGCTCAAAGAGCTACAGAAGTTGCAAGACAAGCTGAACCATTTCAAAGAGTTGAATTTGCAAAAGGTATTATGACTGCTTTACCAACTACAGCATCACAGATTACTGCAACAACAGGACCAGGTGCTAATCCACTAGCACAAGCAGCAGGTGCTGGAATAGGTGCATATGCAGCTTACAATTTATTGAAACCAACTGGACAAACACCGACTTAGGATAGATATGGCAATAGATAACGAAACATCTTTATATACAGCAGATAATGTTTTGGGCACTGTACCGAATGAAGAGCTACGAAACCAAAACAAAGATACAACTACGGAAACTGTTACACAATCAACAGTTGTTACACCTACAACCACGACTAGTGCACCAGTGTTCAACAGAGACCAAAGAGTTGCTCTAACTTTATTACCTTTAGCGAGTGCATTGTTACAAGGTAAAACACAAGGTGGTCAATCACAACTATCTGGTTTATTAGCATCAACTGGTCAAGGACTTGCTGGTTCAGCAAATGCTGCCTTACAAATTGCACAACTAGAAGCACAAAGTGCAAAAACAAAAACCACTACTCCTAAACAATATGTGCTACAAGAGGGTTTTGAAGGTAAAGTAGATGTGGGTGGTACACAATATAGTAAAGCAGATAACATAATTTTTAATTTTACTCCAGAACAAATTAATGCTTACCCTCAAGGTACATTTGTTGAATACACTAAACCTAAAACGGACAAAGCAACTTCTAAAGAAATGTTTGTTGTAAAAGAATTTGAGATTGATGGAGTTAAATATGAAAAAGGCACTAGAGAGATACCACAGTCGGTTATAAACAAACAATTATCTATACAACCTAATGTGTTTGGAAAAGCACCTACCGAAGACTCTGACAAAGCTACTTTTAGAAATTATGTATTCTTAAAAAAGAAAAAAACTTTTAAAAACAAAGAAGGAGAAGAAGAAACTAAAATGGTTAATGACACATCTCAAGCATATGGAGTTTTTGATAGAGATGGTGAATTATTCGTAAGTGTTGGTGGTGAGTTGATTCCTCAATCAAAACTAATTGAAGAAGATAAATTAGGAACTATTTTTACAAAAAGTCAATTTACTGGATTACAAGATAGACTTGATGTAAAAGCATTTCAAAAGTTACAAGAAAAAGCTAGAGACAATCAATTAAAACTTCGAGCATTTAATGATTTATACAGAGCATTACAAGATACAGGAGAGGGATTAACTGGTAGACTAAATCAAATAAGAGCAGGTATTAAATTAAAAACTGGTCAGCAATTAAATGATTCTGAAAGAGCTGCATTAGAAAAAGAAGGAGCTTTAAGAAAATTAATTGGACAGTCAAGACTTGATTTGTTCGGTCCTGGTGTTTTAACAGAATTTGAACAAGAATTAGCAAAACAAGCATTAGTAGGAAACGATAAATTTATAAATCTTGATGTAGCTAAATCCTTACTGCTCAAAGCAGCTCGTAAAGGTATATCAGAATATGAAGCATCTTTGGCAGAGGTACATCAACAAAATGACATAAGAGGACAAGACTATCAATATTTAGACTTTGACTACAGAACTTTACCTTTGTTTGCTGATGATATTATTGAACAGAAAAAAGATCAAGGAGATAGTTTTTAATGACTTACTTAACTAATCAAAGAACGATAGTGCCAGAAAGTGGCACAGAGTTTAATGGTAAAAAAATTAAATTAGATACAAGCTCAGGTGCTCCCACTCAAATAAGAATGTTGGTAGGTAATAGAAATGACCCAAAAGAAAGACTAGAGTTATTAAGAAAATATTATCCTGATGCTATAAGTTTTAATGAAAATGATGCTTTAAAAGAAATAGCTAAAAAAAGAGGCTTTGGAGAAGATAATTTTATTTATACTGTAATTGATGATAATGGTAATGAAGTACAAACTTTATATAACAACCAAACTTTAGATATACAAGATGTTTCTTCTTATGGTAGAACTATAGCTGAAAATATCGGAGGTAGTCTAGGAGCAATTGTTGCAACTGTTGGTGGTCAACTAGGACCTCAAGCTGCTACTCCTGAAGAAATATTCACAGTGCCTATTGCTATAGGTCTTGGTTCTGAAATGGCAGGTCAAGCATACGACAATGCTATGAATATATTAGTCAATCTATCAGGCAAAGAATTAGTAAGTAGAGGTAAATTATCTAAACAAATAGTAGATGCTTTTGCTAATATAGGTATTGAAGCCAGTGGTATTAGGTCTATTGATGCTCTCACAAAAGCCTTAAAAAATGTAGGTCTAACTAAGTTTGTTCAACCTTTAGTTGGTATAGGAAAACAATCTAAAGAAAAAGCCAAAACTTTAGCAAAACAAGCAGCATCTTTAGGTTTAAAAATACCTACATTAGGATTACTTACTCAAAACCCAACAGTACAATTTTTAGAGAAAGTAATGATACAGTCTCCAGTGGGAGTAAAACAATTTGTTAATAAAATAGAAGAGTTTAACACAGGTGTTGGTGATGCTGTAAAAACAATAAGTCGTAAATATGGAAAAGGTGTTACTGAAAAAGAGCAAATAGGAAAAATAATATTTAAAGGCACAGAGGATTATAAACAAAGGTACACCGATATTGCAAATAAATTATATGGTGAAGTAGACCAATTATTTCCAAACAAAGTAAATCTTAAAAATGTTAAAGAATTAGCAACTGAATTACAAACTAAGTTAGACGAAGGTAACATACCAGCAGCTATCAAACCAACATTAACGGAAACTTTGAGGTTAATAAAAACAGCGGAAAAAAACCAAGGACTTAAAATAGGTGTCTTACACTCTAATAGAAGTGATATTTTAAAATTAGCAAGAGAGTATAAAGCATCTGGCACTAAAGATACTTTGGCAGTTAATACATTAAGAGATTTAGCTGGTGCAATAACTAAAGATATGGATGCAGGTATTGAAGCATTTGGTGGCAAAGAGGCAGTAAAAAAATATAAAGAAGCAGCTAGGTTTGTAGCTAACAAAAAAGAAGATTTTGTAAATTACTTAGATGATATTTTAGCAAAAGAAAAAGATGCAGATAAAATTTTCAATTTTGCTTTTGGTTCTGTTAAAGATGGAGGAACTAAAATCAACACTATTTTAAAAAATTTAACTGAGGATGAAAGAGGAGATATAGCCTCTTCTATGATATTGAGACTAGGTTTAAAAAACCCAAGTGGTGAAGTGCTAGATGAAAGTTTTAACCCTAGAACTTTTATAACGAATTGGTCTAAAATATCTCCATCAGCTAAAGATGCTATTTTTGGAAAAGGAGGCAACAGAAAAAACTTAGATGATTTATCTAATGTTTTAAAAAGTTATTTAAAAGGTGAAAGATATACAAATTTTTCTAATACTGGAAATAGTGTTATGACTGCTGTTTTAATGACACCTGTTTTGACTGGTAGTGTGATGGCTTTGGGAGCAAAGGGAGTTGCTTCTGGTGCATTAATGACTGCTCCTTATTTGGCTAGTAAATTATTTACTAGTGAAAGTTTTATGAAAGCTATAATTGAAGGAGCACCCAAAGTTTATACGAAACCTAGTTCATTAGGCACATGGGCAGGAAGATTACTAGATGATGCAAGAAAAGAAGCAGAAAGAAAAAATGATACAACTATAGTGGATGCAGTGGAATTTTACTTACATGATTTGTTATCAAGTGACCCAGTAGAGGCAGAGGATGTATCTGAAGTTGACACAAATATACCAGTAGCTATGGCTCAAGCAGATGTACCAAAAGAAACACCACAACAAACAATAGGAAACATACAACCTTCACGACCCAAAATTAATATTCAACCACCTACTAGAACAACGGAACAACCAGTACAGACTGCTTCCCTACCTATCACTCCTAATACGAAAGGTATTGCGTCTCTCAATAAAGGGGAGCAGTTTGGGGGTTTATTTCCGCAAGATAATCTAGGTCAGTTAATCGCTAACAGGAAAGCCTAAAATGGATAATATGATGTTATGGAACATCTTGCTAACACTGTTAGCCACTGGATTTGGTTGGGCATTTAATAAAATGTTTCAAGAAATAAAACGATTACAAATACTTCTTAATAAAACTAGAGAAGAGTATCTTCCTAAAAAAGATTTTAATTCTGATTTTAAAGAAGTCTTAAATTATCTTCGTAGGCTAGAAGATAAACTAGATAGGCACATGGAGAATAATCGTGGATGAAGAACAAGGTATTACTGCCCTAGGACCAGAGGATTTAGGTACTGTAGAGGTTACTTCAAATGTTGAAGAGACAGAACAAAAAGAATCTGCGTTTTCACAATTTACAGATGAAGCTAAAGCAAGTAGAGGTATTGAAGATTTTAAAAATTTAAAAAAAGGTTTTAAAAAGGCTTTGCCATATATAGGACAGTTAGGTTTAGATCTAGTACCTGGCTCTGGTATAACAGAAATATTTGGTAAGCAACCAGACATAGTTGAAGGTGGTCAGAGACCATCATTTGCAGGTCAAGTTGAAAGAACTACAGAATTAGCTAAAGAGGGTAAAACTACTGAAGCAGTGGTTAGTGGTGTTGACACAGCACTAACAGGAGTAGCAGGAGTTGGTGAGGGTATTATGGTCGCTGGAGCTATGACAGGTCCTCTTGCTCCGTTACTTGTTGGTGCAGGTTTTGCAATCAAAGGATTAGCAAAGGGTGGTAAATTAATTTTACAATCTACAAAAACTGGTAAAAAAATATTAGCTAATTATGATGGTAATGAAAAAATAGGTTTTTCTATTAAAGATGTAGAAGTGCCAAAAGATGTTGAGTCAGACCCAGACATACAAACTTTAGAAGATACTATAGATATACCTACAACAAAGACAGAGGACACCGATACAGAAGTTGCTATACCTGAAAACATAAAAGACTTAAATAGCACAGAAGCGATTACCTCTTATGTTATAGCACCAGAGGATGTAAATAGAAATCAATTAATTGCAAAGATTGAAAACGACCCAGAAGTAAAAACTAAGACAGATAAATATTTAGAGGAAAAAGGTTTTACGGAAGAAACTGTTCCAGTATTTAGATTAATCACTCCTAATAAAAAAGGTGCAGAAATAGGAGAAGAAAGTTTGATATCTGGTTCATTAACACCAGAATCTAACATAGCCACTATGAGATATTTTCAAGGAAGAGGTGGAGGTCAAAAACAATTAGTTCGTTATGATGTGCCTAAAAGTAAAATAAAATTAGCTATGGGTGGTGTTAAAAATGACATCAAACAAAGCTCAAATAAAATTATAAAAGAAAAAGGTATTGGTCAAACAGAACCTAAAAGGACTATAGCTGATTTGAGAGCAGAAGCTATGGGTGGTGGTAGATTGAGTAGTAAAGTTACTAACCCAAGCAAAACAGCAAAAGAATTAATCGATATGCAAGATGAAGTAATTGCTGATGTTACTGGTTTAGAAAAAAATGTTTATGAAGGCAATCCGAATGAAATATTTGCAAATCCTGAGTTAGAAAATATTACAAAAGGTAAGTATAAAAACTACAAAGAAATGCAATCTGATATGCCTGATAATAGAGACTATACCACAAGTAAAGATCTTAATGATTTGTTTAGTAAAAAAGTTACAGCAGAAGAGTTTAGAAAAAGAAAAGATGACAGAGCAAAAGAGGCTTTTGACAAAGTAACAAACTTTTACAAGTTAAGTGCACCTAAACAAGATGAAGGTATCAAGGCTCTAGGACCTAAGACGATAGAAGATATAATCAAACCTAAAGGTGAAATAAGAAACCAAGGAGGTTTTAAATTTAATCCAGAAGTAACACAAAAGAACTTACGACTCCAAAAGACAAGACTAAAAAAATTGAAAGAAGGGGTGCAAACAGCAGGAGAACCAAAAAACAAAAGAATAGTTTTAAAATCAGATAATCCAGACAATCCAGATTTTGCTATTGGTAAAATTAATTTTGACGATTGGACTAAAAGAGTAGAAAAAGTTTTATCAGATGATGAAATAAAAGGAGCAACTAATTGGTATAGTGAAGTTTATGATTATTTTAAATCAGCTCCATATATTAAAAGTGAAGAAGAAGCAAAAACTTTAGCTCAAGCATGGTTTGCTGGTGCACAAAGAAAGTCTCCACAAAAAGCATTAGCTAATGTTCTGTCAATAAGAAGTTTATTAAGACAAGGTAAAACTCCAGAAGAAATATTGGCAATGGACAAGATAGAAGAAGGTGGATTAGAGGGTGCTACTAAAGCCATACTATCTGTGCTTACTGGAAGAGAAGCATCTGGTGTAGGTTTTAAGATAGCAGATTTTAGAGATAACTTAGATAATAAAAATGTAAGGTCTGTTATGGGTAATGACCCAGAGGGTGGACAACCTTTTACAGTTGATGTTCACACAGCAAGAGATATGGGTTTAGTTGACCCATCTTTGTTAAGTTTATTGAAAGACAAGGGATATAAAATACCAGATAATATTATAAATGATTTTGGTGAAGGTGGATTATCAAATGACTTGTATCAAAATAGAGCAATATTTGGTCTTGAGTTGACAGACCATTTAAATAAAATTAAATGGAAAGGTAAAGACGATTGGCAACCCTCTGAAATACAAGCGATAGGGTGGACTACTTTGACTAATCTTTATGGAGGTGTAAATACTGCTGGTAATATTAAAGATGCTTTAAATTTAAATGTGCGTAGAGTCTCAATGGAAGTAGCACCTGGTTCTGGCTCACCTTGGGATAGAATGTTTGGAAAAGATTACTCTGAATTACCTATAAGTGACCAAATAAAAATTAACGATGAAATTACTAATGAAGCAATAAACGACATAGCAAAAAGTGAAAATGTAGATTTATATAATAATGTATTTGGCACTGGTGGTTGGCAGACTTATGTTAACCCTAGCACAGTTCAAGAAATTTTAGGTATTAAAAGTGAAGCAATAAGAATTGGAGCTAAATTAGGATATGTGTTAAACCAAACAGAAATTTTTATTAATGGCTCTAAAGCAATGACTAAAAATCCTCAAGCATATTCTTATGATATTATTGAAAACAATACATCAAATTTAAGAGACTCTAAATATGTAAATGATTTATTCACAAAAATATATGAAAAAACAAATGGTGTTATAGTTGGTTTTCAACCAATAGAAACTATAGATAATAAAGTGGGTATTAGAATAATTGTAGGACAAGATACAGTTAATGATTTTTATAAAAAAAGAAAAATACCTAAAAAAGGTAATGAAAATAAAAAAAATCAATTCTTTGAAAAAGATTTGATAAAACAAGTAGAAGATGTTATACCTAAAGATGTTAATTTTGAATTAAATGTTAGTGAATCAGATTTAACAGTTTTAACAAACGACTGGAAAAGCAAAGGAGGAAAAGATGGGCAAGTTTACAAAGGTTACTTTCGCAAGGACACCAGCTCAACTGACACAACTAAAAGCGACAGGGTACTCGATAATATTAGGCAAAAACTTACGGACAGCTTCAGAGACAAAATCAGAAATGCCCAAGGAACAAAAAGACCAGACACAGAAGAAGTCTTAGTACCAGAAGATATAGAAACTGAAAATATACCAAAAAAATCTATTGGAGGTTTTATAGAACGAAACACCTACGACTGGGTGTATCTCGATGGTTGAACCAGTTACAGCAGTTTTAACTGGTATAGCTCTAGTAAAACAAGCCACTTCATTTATTAAAGACAATATCAATACAGTAAATGATATTTCTGGTATTGCAAAACAGATAGACCAAATGTTTGAAGGTCAACAGCAAATTAACAAAGAAAGGTCTAAACAAGCTAATAGCACAGCTAATGAGTTAGGTTTATCTAATGTTGCTGATTCTATAATAAATGCTAAATTAGCACAGGAACGCATAGCAGAAATTAGAACCCTTATAAATTATAGATTCCCAGTGTCTAACGGACCTAGCACTTGGGATCAAATCTTACTAGAAAGAAAAAGAAGAATAGAAGAAAGAAAACAAGCTATACAAAAGGCTAAAGCTAAAAAATTAAAACAGCAAAAAGAAATGTACGACATGATACGCATGGGTTTTATAGTGTTAGCAGTGATAGCTTTTATTGCGGTAGCTGTAGGTATTACAGTAAAGATAGTTTTAGCACACACGATACTCAACCAAAATGACCAATCCTGTCGAATTTTTGAGCCTAAATATTTTTTAGTGTGCATGTCTGAGGGTAAAGATGCAGCTCTGATAGAGTTTGAATTAGACCAAAAAAAAAATAGAGGTAACTGGATTGTCGATGACGATGAATAATAGTATACTATAATTTTAACCAAGGAGAAACACATGAGAAAAAGTAAAGGTATGAGAAGAATGGCTAAAGGTGGCATGAAGATGATGAGAGCTTCCAAAGGTGGTACAAAAATGATGAAAGCTAGAGGTGGTAGAATGGCATCAAAAGGCGGTACTAAAATGATGGGAGCTATGAAAGGTAGAATGGCATCTAAAGGTTATGCAAAAGGCGGTGTAAAGATGATGAAAGCATCTGTAGGTAATCTAGCTGATATTCGCAAAATGGCTGCAAAGAAAGGCTATAAACTAGTTAAAAAATAAAAGTTGATTTCTTATCATATTACATTACCATAAGGTATGGCATATTTAACTGCAAACATACCTTACTTTAAATGTTGGGTAAGAAAAGAATTTACACACAATCATAGACAGTATCATGGCGAGTTCGTACACGCACTTGCCATTGCGGTTACTTGTATTCCAGATAGGTCTTTATCTTTTCAAGTGGTGTTTACTGGTTGTGAAGATGAAGATACAAGAACAGAGAGTCCACATGGTGGTGCTATGTGGGCAAGGATGCCAATACAAAGTTTGGTAGCTGATGAAATGCTAGATGATTATCCTCCACGAATTCAGAATCATTGGGTACAACCTTGGGATTGTAGCAGCAGATATTTTAGTATTATAAAATACGATAGAGCAAGTAGTTCTCCTTGGATTACAAAAATAGATGGTGACTTTTATAATGCTAAATATTATTTTACTATCGACTACACAAACGGAGATGACATGAACGCATTAGGTGATGATGTAGCACAACACAAACAATCTCATGTACTAGCGATAACTAGTGGTGAGTTCAAAGGTCAGATAGTGGCACAACCAAACAACAGAGTAAGAGCAACCAACCCAGCTTTATGGGTAACAGGATCTGGTGCTCCAGATTTCATTCCTAGTCAATATGAGTTTAGTGCTGAAGATGATGAGTCTTACTTAGACCCTGAATATACATTTGACAATCTCTACAGCGATAAGAAAAAGAAATAATTATCATTCAATCTAGAAACTGTAAAACCTCCTCTCCTAAAGTTTGAGCAGATATTTGTATTTTGTTCTTTAATGCCTTTAGTATAAATTCATCAATAGTTTTAATTGCTACTAAATCTATGTAAGTAACTTTATCAGCAGTCTGACCTTTGCGGTGGTTTCTAGCTTCTGCTTGTAGTCTCTCTTCTAAGTTGTAAGAGTTGTTAAAAAATATTTGTATGCTACTAGCATTTAAAGTTAATCCATATCCGCCTACACTAGGATTGCTAACTAAATATTTACAGTCTTTATCTTCATTAAATTTTTTTACTACACTGGGTCTGTCTTTTGTATCTCCATATAAAGTCACTACTATATTGTTATTTTTATATTTCTTAGCTATCTCTTTTGCTATCAGTTCAATAGAGTATCGAAAAGTAGACCATATAATAACTTTACCATCTATCTCATCTAAGATATTTAGTAGCTCTCTTAACTTAGCATTATCTAATTCAACCAACTTACCATCATCACTATACACGAACCCAGAACAAACTTGTTGCAGCTTAGATATTTCTGTTAACTTGTTTGTGATTGATGCTTGTTTATCTTGTATTATTACTCTTGCTTGTTCTTTTAAAATTTCATATGTATTGCGTTGTTGATTAGATAAAAATATATTTCTTCTCTGCCAAACTTGTGGTGGTAAATCTAAACAATCTTTTTTTAAACATCGATAAGTAAAAGACTCCATCTTTTGTTCTAACTCATCTAGGTTTATAAATTTAATAGGTATCTCTATCTTTCTATTACCAGATACTGATATTCTATTCATTAAACTATATCTTGCCTGAAAAGAATAATACGATTTAAAACCTAATAGATCCTCATCTAAAAATCCTATCTGACTCCATAAATCCAAAGGTGATTTAGTTATTGGTGTTCCTGTAAGTATTCTTTTGTATCTGCATCCTTTAGAAAGTTTTGATAAATTTTTACTTCTCTTTGCGGTTCTATTTTTTATAGTAGTGCTTTCATCAACTACTATCATAGTTTTCAATCCGTAAAACTTTATTAATTCGTATGCAGTCTCATATCCAGACTTATGACTAAATGCCTCTACATTCATTAAATACCATGTTAGACAGTCTGGTCTAGGTGCAAAAGTTTTATGTATCTTATGCATGAAAATATAATTTTTAGAACTAGCATGTTTATCTATCTCTTCTTCCCAATTTGTATAAACACTATTAGGAGCAATCACAAATACAGTATCGATATTGTTGGTGTCATACAAGTATACTGCATTGTCGATAATAACTTTCGTCTTGCCAGTTCCTTGCTCCATGAACAAACCAAAAACTCGTTGTGTTGCTCCTTTTTTCAAAGCATCTCTTTGATGCTCCATAGGTTGTGTTTTATAATTATGAGACATTTAAGATACAGTTGGTTTTTTGTATATATAATCAGAATAGTCTACTACTTCACAATTTGTATCTTCTAAAACAGTTGTGTAAATAGGAATTACCTTTATTGCTTTAAAAAGATTTCTACCATTATTTGCTTCTATTCGTTTTACTAAATTATTTATGTAAAATTTTTTTGCTTTATCTACTGCTTTTGCCTTGTCTTGCATAACAATAGCTTGATCTACACCATGAATAGTAGGCAAATCAGAATCTATTACTTCTGAAAATCCTATTTCTTTTATTACTAAATTTACTAAATATTTCATTTTTTTTTCCTTTTAATTATGGTTTATAAAATCTTCTATATATTAATAGTAGTAAGAGTTAAGATTTTTTCATAAGCTCTCATATATAAATACACTTCTCAATTAAATTTTTGTCATATGATTGTGTTTTATAATTATGTAGTATAATCTTTTTCTATTATTCCTCTACTTATGTCTCCTCTCCATTGACTGTTTATCCACACCCTTTTACCAGATTTGTAGTTTCTCCAAAAACCTATTACTTCGTGATATTTATTAGTGTTAACACTTCTTTCATATCTTGTTGTGGTCAATATTTTCTTGTTTAAATCAACTATTCTATAAGAATAAAAAGGAGTGTCCGTTTCGTTTCTTTTAATAGCCTCATCTCTATAATCAAAATATTTAATCTCTTCTCTTTGATACTGATTATTAATATTACGAACTATGTGCATAATATACATAGGTAACAATGTTATTTGATTGTAAGACAATCTATGTATTATTCTATTTACTGCTCTCTGATAATCTTTTCTGTACATCTTTGGATGTCTTAAAATAAAATTTGGAGCAGGAGTTGTATTTTGTATGTAAAAAGGCAATACTTTTTCTATATCTATTTTACCACTTTCATGTTTAATATTATTATTGTGGCTTGTAAAAGATTTTATAAGTTGCTCTTTTATCATATCTGTTTGCAATGACTCATTTGTATGAAAAAACCAATCGACAGGAAAGAAACTTAGTTTATTATTATGTACTACAAAACTACTAACACGAGTATTTTTTTCACCAGTTTTGTCTGTACCTTTCTGAAACCAATATCCATGTATATGAAATAAGTTTCCTAGCCAAGGTAAGATTAAAACATAATTATCTAACATTGGTTTGAAGTCATTCATATCTAAATTTTCACTTAAATTTTTTGATCCATGATTTCTTTGCATAATGTGAGTAGCAGATATAGTATCGTTAATTACAACTCTTGTAGCATTTGTAAATTTTAAAAAAATATCATTCATAGCCTCTTTACCCATAATGGTATTAGTATCTACATACTCATCTTTATTTAATTTAATAGTGTTATTAAAAATTCTAAAATGTGTCCTTCTAGGATTTTTAATATAATGTTCAATGTTCTTGAAATACACATTGGCATCTACTCCTAATATTTTTAGTTCATTCATATTTTTATCACCTCCAAGAAAGTGGCATTAAGCCACCTTCTTTTTTTCTTCCTTCTTTTGTAATCCATCCAAGAAGTCGATTGCTTGAGTAGACTTTGTGATTGCTTGTAAAACTTGCTCTGGTTTATTTTCAAGTTGTTCAATCCAACCATTAATATATTGAGCATGGTCACTTCTTACTGTTGGTGAAATACCAAGTAATGCACTCAATATTGCTGAACCAGATTCTGCTACCAACTCTTCTATAGCATAAGCATTATCTCCAAACCTACCAGAGAAATCTCTTTTTAATCTTTTCTCACTGCCTGTCCAATGAACTAATTCATGCAGTAATGTTCCGTAATAAGATTCTGTGTCATGAAAATCTTCGACATTAGGAAGTTTAATAAAATCT
>TARA_R100000353_G_scaffold51763_3_pt1 | contig 20356 bp, 16 predicted proteins | sample TARA_R100000353 | Tara Oceans TARA_R100000353 (sample SAMEA2620663) | marine metagenome | biome: marine biome (ENVO:00000447); feature: surface water layer (ENVO:00002042); material: "saline water (ENVO:00002010), including plankton (ENVO:xxxxxxxx)" | depth 5 m | reverse complement strand
CAAACAGAAAAAGGTCATTATTTTAGAAACAATGTATGGTATTGGAGACCATTATGGAAACTAATTACTGTACATTGCTCTGATATATTAGACGAAGAAGACATAAAAGCTGGCGAATGGAATGATGGCTATGCTATAAGTGCAAAAAAAGCTAGCAAAATCTATACAAGACTATTAGATAAAATAGATGAAATAACTGCTGATATAGTTATTTATGAAAAAAGAAGAGCTAAAGAAGAAGGTTTTGATAAAAATTACCCTCTTACAGTAGACAATCTATTAGATTTTATAGACTTTTGTAGAGATTCAGGAGGCTTTACAATTCATTAAGGAGATGCTATGGTAAAATATAGTATAATGACAGGTAAATTGAAAGGTATCCCTGGCTTAAATACATCTCCACTAAATAACAGCTTCTGCAAAGCTATGAGTAAAAAACCTGGTAGTATTTGCGGAAGTTGTTATAGTATTAACATGCTTAAAACTTTTAGAAAAACTGCTGATCCAGCATTTAGAAAGTATGGAGAATTTTTAAGCAAAAAAGTTCACCCATCAGAATACTTACCAAAGCCACCAAATGCTTTATATGTAAGATTTTCTGCACACGGAGAACTAATTAACCTTAATCATACTATTAATTTATTCAAAATATGCAGACTTGCACCTAAAACTACATTTGCATTATGGACAAAAAGGAAAACATTAGCCTGGAAAGCAATTAAAGCTACAGGAAAACCAAAAAACTTAATCCTTGTTTATTCAGAAGAAGATGTAGACGGAAATAGTAAGTTACCAAAACATTTTGACAAAATATTTATTGTTCAAAGCAAACAAGATGATAAAACTAACTGTTTTGGATCTTGTATAGATTGTTTAAAATGTTACGATAACAGCAATAACATAACTCATATTTATGAAAAAATTAAATAATACAATTAGGATAATATACTATTTTATTTGTATATTAACATCAGTTTATCCCCAAAAAGTATTACAATAAGGGGATTGCTGTCCCTAAAATAAACCTAAAATAATAATTACAGGAGTATTATGGATATTAAAGTAAATAAGGTAAAGAACGATTGGAAAGCATTACCTGGAGGTATAACTTGGTATATAATAGGCCAGCCAAAGACTGGCAAAACAACACAAGCATCCAAGTGGAGTCCAAAAGGTAGTGATGGAGTTCTTTTAATAGATACTGATTTAGGCAGTGATTTTGTAGAAGGTGCAAACACCGTTACAGTTACTGATTTAAATCAACCAATAGAACCTTTAACAAAAGATGGTAAACAAGTATTGAAGAATGGGCAACCACAATATGTTGTTACACCACCTGATAAAAGAGGTTACTATTATAGAAGTGGTGAAAACAAAGGTAAACCAATGGAAGTATATTCTTTTGGAGAAATTCTACAATGGTTAGAAACAAAGTGGAATGAATTACCTTATGATACAGTTGTAGTAGATACAATTGATCAAATAAACAAATGGATAGAACAGAAAGTAATCAAAGAGCTAGAAATAGACGCTATGGGTCAAGGCCAATGGGGTACAGATTGGGGGATGGCTAGACGAAATAATCTAGACATAATAGTAAGATTGCAAAAACTAATGAAGAAAGTAGGTGGTAACCTAGTTCTTATTAGTCATAGCAAAACTACTACGATAACAGACGGAAAAGCTCAGTTATCACCAGAACTACCTAGAGGACTTGCTTATAGTTTAACTGCTAAAGCAGATGTTATAGGTTATACTACTGTAGAAAAAGATTCTGATAATTATATGATATCATTTAAATCATATGACGAAAGAACTGTCGGTAGTAGGTTAAAACCATTAGCTCAAAAAGATTTACCTTTTGACTATAAAGAAATAGTAAACGAAATAACTAAATACAAGGAGAAGTAAAATATGGCTTTATTTAAACCAGAAGCAAAAGATAGTAGTAGTAGTGGTGATTGGTTAGGATACAAACAAATGGGTATTCATTCAGTTACAGATAAAACTGATAACTATGAATGGGCTGATTTATATCTTGCATTTGAAATGAAGATAGAAGGTAGTCAATACCCAAGAACAATGTATCTTGCTGGTTCTTTTGATAAAGAGTTAGATGGAACATTAAAAGAATCAAGTTTCTTAAAAAGAATGTATCATGTATTTGATATTATAGGATTTGATGGTGGTGTCAATGCTAAAGGTCAATTTGAAGATGCAGATGGCAACATAATCAATAATATAGGCGAAGTATTAAATGATAAATTATCGCCTGGACCTATTGATGATCCTGAAATGAACTTATTAGGTTATATTTACAGAGAAGCACCAAAGCAACCCAATCAAGCTCAAATCTACACAAAAATACATCATTACATTCAAAGAAACACGAATGAAGGAATGGCTTTTATAAAAGATAGAATAGAGTATTTAAAGAAAAATAACTTTATTAAAGAAGCTAGTCCAGATCAAGTTAATGGTGTTATGGGAGCAGATAAAGTGCAAACAGGAACTCCAAATAATGTTGAAGGAAGCGTAGTTAATCAACTATAGTGGAAAAGTTAATTGAAATAGCGTATGGGCATCCCTCGTCAAGGGGGACGCTCATACCTTTAACTCAATTGCCTAATGTATTAGAGCAAGCAAAACAAGAAAATAGAGCTTTGTATCGTTCACATTATCTATATGATAAAGAAGTTTATACACATATGAGAAAGATAGGTAGTATAAAAGATTATTTTGGAACAAGATACATAGGACATTTACTTGTTGATATTGATAAACAAGACAATAGTCACGATCAGACATTAAGAAATGCTATAGATGTATGCAATACACTTATGACAGATTATGATGTACCTGATTATGCTATGCAACCATTCTTTAGTGGTAGTGGTTATCATATATTATTATCAGAAGATTTATTTGATTTTGATAATTCAAAAGACTTGCCCTATATAGTTAAAAACACAATGAAAGGTGTTTTGAATGGTGTATGTGATCCTGCAGTATATATGAGATCATCTATTTATAGAGTTGCACATACAATAAATCATAAAACAGGAATGTATAAAATACCTATTACAATAGCAGAATTAATGCAATTGTCTTATAAAGATATACATAAGTTAGCAGAAACTCCTAGAAATGATTTTCAATATGGCGCTTTAGAAGCTAATGGTGAACTTAAAAAATACATTCAAAAATCAGTTCCTTCAACAAGAGAGTTATCACAAGTTAGAGAACCAAATACGGTTGTACCTTGTGTACAAACTTTGTATAAAAGAGGACCACAACAAGGCACCAGACATAATACTTTGCTTAGAATAGCTAGTCATTTTAGACGTAATGGCATACCCTCAAAAGCAACAAAAGCAGCACTGCTAGAATGGAACAATAATAGTCTTGAAGAAGAAAAAATACTACAACAAGTAGAATCTGTTTATAGAGGACAATATTGTTATGGATGCAACGATTCCTTGCTAAAAGAAGTATGTCATACTAAATGCATATATTTTAAAAGGAAGGATTATCTTGTGGATATAAAATCAGCAGAAGAGTTGCAAGGTGAATTAGTTAAAAGATTGACAACAGACTTTACAGGTAAAACATTTAATCTTGGTCATACATTAGGTATACACGACAAAGATTTAAATATATATCCTGGCGAGTTAGTTACAATTTTTGGACCAACAGGTGCAAATAAAACAACTTTAGCGCAAAATATAGCATTAGGTTATAATACTATGACAGATGAAATAGATGGCCCTACAATGCCTACATTATTTTTATCGTTAGAGTTGTCAGATTGGTATATGCATAGACGTAATATGCAAATTGTATCAGGTAAATCTAAATGGGAAGTTAACAAATCTTTTGATACAACGTATGAGCGAAACAAAGATAAGTTAGATCATTTAGTTATACAAACCATATCACCTACAATAGATCAAGTAAGAGACAAAGTTAGAGAAATACAGCCTAAATGTGTTGTAATAGACTATATAGATTTAATGCAAACACCAGTAGCATACAAAGGTGAATACGAACAAATTAGATATATTTCGCATTCATTAAGTAGCATGGCTGTTAACATGGATATAATAGTTATACAAATATCTCAAGTAGCAAGAGATTATTCTCGTAACAAAGTTCTTGATTTATATGCTGGTAAAGGTTCAGGTGCTATAGAAAATGCATCAAGAAAAGTTATCGGTATAAATGGTCAATCTGATTCAAAGATTAAGAAAGTTAGTATGTATAAAAATAGCGATGGTGATTTATTTGAAGATATAGAACTTGAATGGACACCGTCATTTAGATTAAGGAGAGTAAATGCCAAACAACAAACAGCATAATGTAAATATATCATTTACAGAAGATGAGTATATGATTATTAAAGAAAGAGCTAAAAATCAAATGAGGTCTATAAAAAGCCAAGTTAAATATGATATTTTAACAGCTATAATAGAAGATGAAGCTTATAATAATCATATGAATGGAGCGTCATAATGGCAACTACAAAAGATCTTGTAGGTAAGCATATTGACATAGAAATTAAAAGAGAGTACGCTGAATCAGTAGAAGAAAGGAGAGAATGTGATTTAGCGTTACAGGAAATAAAAAAAGAAATACGACAAAAAATAGATAAAGTAGATATAGTAGTAATGGAAATGGATAAAAAATTAGCATTAGTAAAAGCTGAAGAAGATCTGATATCAAAGGAAATAACACGATTAAGAAAACGAAAAAAAGCTATAGAAAATGCTAAAAAGTATTTTAATAATTACATACTACCTGTCGTAATTAAAGAAGTAGGAAAGGATGGTGTATTCGAAACAAATACAGCTAAATATAAACTATATGAAACATATGGACCTGTAGATGTTAATGAAATAGAATGTCCAAAAGACTACTTAAAAATCAAAATGGTTGAAGATATTGATAGAAAGTTAGCTCGAAAAGATGCCATTGAAGCACATAAACAAGGGAAAGAAATACCTGGTCTTAAAATATCTCTTGTAGAAAGGGTAAGAAGAAGTTGATAAAAATAAATAAAAGTAATAACTCAATAGAACTAACCTTTTTCAAAAAACTAATATTTGGTATTATGAAATCATCAGACGATAATGGTTCTTTCATAATGATGAATATAACTTTATTTAATTTTGGATTTACTATAACTTTTAGTAAGTACGATAAAGTAAAGGTATATACTACATATGCCGAATCTTAGAATACATTAATATATCTTGTATATATAGATAGTTATTGTGTAATTTTTAGATAGAGGGAGGCACAGCGTACCTTCCTCTGTCTTTAAATATGGCTAATAAAATAACAAAATACTGGGAAAGTCGATTCAAACGTAAGCTAATGCGATTGCATAAGAATCACTGGAAAAGAATTTTCCATAAAATAATGAAAAAATCTTCCAATCTTAGAACATCATTAAAAAGAAGGAGCAGAGATTATGATACCGTATTTAAAATTACTTTGGAACAAATTAGAGAGATTTTACATAAATCTTATGGCAAAAATTGTTGCTATTGTAACGTTACTCTTACAGTGTCTAATATTGTTTGTGATCATATACACCCTATTTCACACGGTGGGGATAGCACTCCAGACAATCTTCAATTAATATGTAGAAGATGTAATACTAGAAAAGGAAACTTATCTGATAAAGATTTTAAACGATTATTAAAATGGATAAAACGTCAACCAAAAGAAATGCAGAAATATATATTAAGAAAGTTATCGAAAGGAGACAATTATAAATGATAACATTAACCAAAATGAGTAAGGTGGCTAAAAGCGGAGTAAAGATTCATAAAGAAAGAAAGCCGTATATATATACTAAACCTTACCATAAATACACTACACATCAAAGATTATTAAAGATGGCTGATATGGCATCTGACAATGGTAGATGTTGGTGGATTAGAAACTTTTTGATTAACAATCATATAAAGTACGATTATTAAAATTAAAGCAGGCACGCTCCTTTTATCGCCTTGAATGAACGCTACACAAGTGCATTCGCACACTTTCAATAAGCTGCCTGCTTTATAATTAAATGATAAAATATTTAGGATATATAAATAAACAATGTGATACTTGTAGTAAATACACAGGAAAACATGCCTATCAATATGTATTATTGTTTAAAAATTTATACCCTAAAGATTACAAAACCGACCTAATTATTTGTGAAAAATGCGCTCAAAGAGAGACAGGCAAAAAAAATTGGTCAAAAACAAAAAGGATAAAATAATGAGATATGTAAATAGAAAGGCTATGATTATCAGAGAATCTGGTAGAAGTAGTGATTATATAACGCCAAGTTTTGGCTTTGGATGTATGTATAAATGCTCTTATTGCTATATGAGAAGACATTTACCTTCTGGGTTAACAATAGCTAAAAACCCTGAAGATTTATTAATAGCTATAGAAAAACATTGTGAAGGATTGTCTTGGCCTAAAGAGCCTAATCAAACACATGAAGAGTATTATACATATGATTTTAGTTGTAACGAAGATTTTGTATTGCATGCTGATTACCATAATTGGTATTTAATATTTGATTACTTTAAATACCACGAAAAAGCTATGGGTACAGCTGCTACAAAATATGTAAACAAAGATTTGTTAAATTATGATCCTAACAGAAAGATTAGAATAAGATTTAGTCTTATGCCACAATCATTATCAGACAAATTAGAGCCTGGTACAAGTAAAATTATAGATAGAATAAAAGCAATAAATGATTTCTATGAAGCTGGATATGATGTGCATATAAATTATTCTCCAATAATAATGTATGACAATCATAAAGAAGATTATAGAGATTTATTTAAATTAGTAGATAAAATAGTAGACCCAAGCATAAAGCCTTATGTAAAAGCAGAATGCATATTTTTAACACATAATGAGAAAATGCATGAATATAACATAATACACAATGTTAAAGGAGAAGGCTTTTTATGGGAACCTAGATTACAAGAAAGAAAAATATCACAATATGGTGGTGTAAATATTAGATATAGATACCAAGCAAAACGTATGTATATAAATAAATTCTTAGAAAATCATAATAAACAAATACCTTGGCAAGAAATAAGGTATATATTTTAAAGGAGACCAGATGTCAAATGAGTTAATAGATAAATTAATAGATAGAATTTCTAATGCAGAATCAATATTAGAAATTTTAATTAATCAACCAGATACTAATCCAGAATGGGCTAGTAAAAAAGCAGTAGAACATTTCAACAAATATAGAAAGGAGAATGTTTTGGAAGCAGAAAAAAGCTTTAAAGTTATATCAGGAAATGAATTAATAAATATGAAACTTCCTACAGATGGTATAACTATGGATGTAAAAGGAAATTACATTGTATTTTACAATCCTAAAGGACATGAATTTTATCATATAGATAAAAGAACTTGTTTAACAAGGGAAGAACGTTATGATTGGATGGCTCATATGTCATCAAAAAGATGGTGTGATCCATATAAATTAAAAAAGGTTATGTTAAAAGCGTTTAGTAAGTGGGGAATCTGATGAAAAAAAGAAAACGTGGTAGACCAAGAAAAAAACCTAAAACTGATTTAGAAAAGTTTAAGGAAATAGTTGAGATGTTAATAGGTAAGTAAACCTATATACTCCTTCAGGTTTTATCCTTCGCCTGGAGGAGTTTCATCTCTTTGCCCTTTTAAATATCTATGTAAATTAACATAAGGGAATCCTGTAGTTCTTTCAACTATTTGCATAGGATTTTCTACTGATATTTTAACATCTCTAGCTAACCTACCAAATGGAATCATAGTCCATAAATAATATTCAGACATTCTTCCCCAATCATCATCTACTAAACCTTTTATAGTAGGAGGCAATAATCTTAATGCTGGAGGAGTAACCATTTGCAATGGAGCTATGGTAGAAGGATAAGCTCCAAAAAATGCTCTATCTCTCTCTTTCTCATCCCCAAACATCCAATCTGATAAATCTTGGAACCAGTTTAAAGGAGCAGGTAAAGTATTTTCAAACAAACTATAAGCAAATGTATTAGCCAAAGCAAATAACATCATATCTATTTGTAAAGTTCTTTCTAGTCTTTTATATTCACGAGTACCTCTAGCAAATCCTCTTTCTTTAGCTTCAGTATATACCATTCTTCTAAACGCTACAGAATTAGCAGCCCACAATTGAAATCTTGACATAACTTTACCCAATGCACTAGATGCAAAAGCAGGTCTACTAGCTGCATTATATAAAAATTGAGTATCTTTTACACCTCGTTTAGCCCACCATATTAAAAATGGATGCTTAGGATCTGTTATGGCACCTTTAAATATATCTACAGCTTGTAAATAATGAGCCATAAAAGCATCTTTTCTTAATTTTCTTTCAGAAATTCTCATAAAATAAGCGCCTTTTTCAAACAAACTATCAGATAATCCAGACTCTCTCCAGATTTTCTTTAATGTTTTATCAGAAACTTCAGGATCATTTTTTATCTTTTTAATAAGCTTTTCTAAACCATCAGATACTTTTTTGTTTCTAGCTGCTCCAGTAAGACCTATTTCTTTTCTTAAAAATTCTTCAACAACTCCTAAACTTTCAACCCAATCGTATATTTTTTGCTTAGATGTAAATGTTTCATTAATATTAGTTTTAAGCCAATCTATATCTCTTACTTTATTCCAATGTCTAATGCCAGTAGATTGTATTGTCATAGTGCTACCACCAAAAATATTAGCAACAGCTGTTTTAGGGTGAGCAAGAAGCGTAGCTAATTGGAATTTAGCTTCCATATTAGTCCAATTACGGAGTTTTCTATAAGAAAGGGCCTCATCTAGCTCTGGAGGTAATTCGTTCTTTTTAAGCCCTAATTTTTCACTTATTTTATTTATCCTATTTTTAACAGTAGAATCGGCAAACCAATGATAAGGAGTGCCTTTAATTTTCATTTTAGGATTATTAGCAATATAATCTGGAATTGCTTCTGGATAACCCATTGATCTATTTGCATAAAGTTTAAAGAAATCAGTCCAAGCTTTTATATTATCATACCCATCTTTATCTTTTATGGAGCCATCTTTATTAGTATACTTTTTAAGATGAGTCAATTCAAATTGATCTATAATTTTTCTATTAATAATTTGTGTAGCATTCTGATAATAAGAATCAACTATGCTTTTTATATAATTTTCAGCAGCTGTAGGACTTCTATCATAACCAGATATATGTAAATCTCTTGATTGTGTGTGACCAGATCTTATATTAGCTGTTTCATATCTAAGTTTGTCTTTAGATTTTTCTTTTACTTTGCTAGAAACTTGTTCAAACAAAGACCAATCTTTATATACATCTAAATTATAATCATCTGATACAGTTTTCATTCTAAAAGCTAAATTAGCTGCTTCATTAATAATAGCTTCTCTATCTGCTTCTTGGTTTAAAGGTGTTTCTTTTAACTTTTGCATTCGTTCTTTTAACACTTTTTCTATAACAGCTGGATCATAATTTCTATGCGGCCAATAATATTTTCTATATGGAGTTTCAGTACTGCTTAACTTTTTAGATAAAGCAATTTTAGCTTCAGGATTTCTAGCTAACTGCATTTGTGTAAAGATAGACATTCTTCTCATGCCATCTCCACCTATTTTAATAGCTTCATGTACAGGCTTGTTTTCTTTTATAGCATCCATAATAGATACTACAAACTTATTTACATCAGCTTTTTCTCTACCATCTTTTTCCATAGATACAAAATTAGCTATATCTTTTTCATTAGATTTGATCCAATTTTTATATGTATCAGATAATTCTTTATCCCAAAACTTATTTATTTTATCTATAATTTCATAGCCAGTCATTTCTTTACGCTTAGCTCCTTCAAGTATTGCAAACTTTTTATTGCCAAGCTCTTGCACTCTTTTAGATATTTTAGGTTCTAATTTACCATTCCTAACACCATAAGCAGTAGCACTGGCGTAATCTTTAGCCTCATAAAGTCTTATACCTTCAGGTAATTCTCTAATATAAACGGCTAATTCGTGCAATTCAGGACCTTCTTTGATAGAGTTTAAATATTTTAAATTATCTCTAACTCTATTTTCTATTTGTCTTTTAACATCAGAAGCCATATCACCTAAATTACTAGTAGCAAATTGACTTTGACCAATAACATGACTAGGTTCAAATATTATACCTTCTGATGGTAGTTTCTTGCCTGGCTCAAAATACCAACCTATACGCTCTACTAATTGCATATCGTTTTTTAGCCACGCTTTATCTACAGTTCTAGGAAATTGATGGTAAAAATAACCATTAAGTTTAGGATCTCCATTCATCCATTTAGTAAATCTTCTTTGTAACCAGCCTAAACTTTTACCGCTTTTTCTAGTTTTTAAAAGCTCGTTAAATGATCTAACCTCTTCAATAGTTAATGCATCAGGACTTTTTTGAAACAAATCTCTAATTAATCCTTCTAATTTTATGCCAATACTATTACCATATTCTCCTAAATTTTGGTTTAATTCATCTAATAGTCTTTGATTTTCGTTTGTAAGCTTTACTTTACCTAGCTTTTCATTTTCAAATAACCTTCTAAATCCTGGTATTTTATCTAAAGTTCTTAACCTAGATAGTTTAGATTCGTATGTTTCATTTAAATCTACTTCTTGCTTTGCTTTGTCAATTTCAACTTCAGTTTTAGTAATGTTTTTAGCAACATCATCTATTTCTGATTTTAAACCTTCAGTCATTGGCTTTGTCATGCTGTCAAAAGATTTATTATATTCGCTCCAAAATTCTTTTATAGCAGCATCAGATACTGATCTACTAGCAAATCCTAAATTACCAGCAGACGTATGATATACATCGTCTTTTAAACTTTCAAATTCAACAAGTTCTTTATCTGTTAGCATATTTCTTTTGTTTAAAAGGTCATAAAATCTATCTACTTTATTATGCATACCTGTTTTAAAGCCACTAAGCAATAGCCCATCAAATGCCATTTTTTCTGTATCATTTAATTTTGCTTTGTATTTAGCAATATCAGCATCTATTTCTCTTTGTGTATACATAGAGCTTGTTTTCTCTCTTGTTGATTGAGACAATATTTCAAATGGTACATTTTTAGCTTGAGCTTTAGCCTCTAAATTATCAAGTACTCTTTTATTTATTCCTTCCATAACTTGATTGTTAAATTTAATTTTATAAATCATAGCATCTTCAGCATCTAATCTATACTCTAAAGACCTATCAGATATTTCTTTAACTTTATTGCCCATTTCTTTTAACTTGGCACCAGGCACATCTTTCCAGTATTTAATAAAAGCATTGAATCCAGCCATATTATGTAAATCATTAGAAAATAATTCTTCACCAAACTTAACTTCATTTTGACTATTTTCATATTTAGCTTTAAATAATTTACCGTCTTTATTTAAAACATCTAAATTACGATGATTAAAAAATATATCATTAGTAGCAGGGTTTAATCTTATAGGGAATCCAGCTCTACCTATAGCTTTAGCTACATCATAATACTGTTTTTGATTAGCATCGTATTTTTTATAAGCTTCTACAACTTCATTAGTATTAACTCTTTTTCTTAAACCATCATTAAAATGAACTTTAGTTAATTCTTTTCCAATTTTACCTATAGCAGACTGGTTGCCTATACCCATTTGATTTGCTACATCTAATCCATTTCTATATTCAGCATAATTCCATTGCTTACCTGTCATATAATTTTTACCATATATAATAGAATTTAATTTAGAATAAGGAGATATAACTTTAAACTTAATCCAATTAGGAATTTTTTCTGGTCTTGTTGATTGTGGCTTACCATTTTTTAAATAAATATCTACTTTAAATAAAGAATCAAACATACTAGAATAGTAAGCTTCTCTTCTTTTTATACCAATTTCATCTAATGGATCTGATGGTATAGCAATAGATGTTCTTAATATTTCTTTAGCTTCTGCTATTTCTTTAGGACTATTCTTTTTACTTATAGTAAATTCCCATTTAGGATTTTGACCTCCAGCACTATATTCTATAGTATTAGGCATATCAGTATAAGCAGATATAAGATTTTGTTTATTAACAACAGCAGGACCTAAAGAGTTACGACCTTCTGCTGCTGTATTAGATATTTCCCTTCTATGTAAAGGACTATGTATTAAATCGCTATCAGTTCTATCAGGACCACCTACTTCTTCTTTTGTTAAAGTAAATTTGCTTCTATGTTTTCTTTTATTATCCATAACAGCAGGGTAATAATCGTCTTTATTTTTAACTTTAGCAAATTCTTCTGCAGTAAGTTCTGTTTTTATTTTACCAGAATCATATTCACTTTTCTTGTAATACCTAACAAATTCATCAGCATTCTCTTTTATAAGTTTTTTATACTTACTTTTAGCATTCATATAACTAATAAATTTATCACCATCAGAGTCAGCACCACCAAGTTTGCCCATAGCTTCTGAATGCACAATTCCACCAAACCCTTGTCTACCTGTAAACCCTTTAAATTTTAATACTACAGCACCAGATGTTGAGTCTAATGGTACTCTTACTACTATTTGTTCTACAAAATTATCTATAATTTCTTTAGTTTTAGGATTTGCAGAATTTCTATAATCCCATAATTCACCTAAAGTTTTATTTCTTTTTATTAAATCAAGAACACCTTTTCCGATAACAGATCCATCTTTATAAGTAGTAGGTAAATCATCATAGTTAATAGGTTTCTTTTTATTGCCATCATGCAAAAGTATAACGTCTTTTTCAGTATTCAATCGCTTTGTTATAGGATTTTGTTGTAATTCTAAATCAAATATATCAAGCTTACCACTAAAAGAATTAGGAACAACAGGTCTGGTTATCTGGTGAACAAGATACTTTTTAAGAACAGTTTCTCTATATTTATTATTAGGCTTAGCAAGTATAACTGCTATATTGTTTTCTGCTAATCTTAAATTTCTATCTGTAACAGATCTAAAATCATTTAAATCTTTAGTAGCTTCTGCAAATCTTTCTACGCTAGTAGTACCACCTTGTAAATCTAATCTATCAGATTCTTTAGCTATATCTAACATTTTTTCATAAAATCTAACTTGCAACTTAGTATTGCCAGGCGTACTAATAACTTCTAACACTTTAGGAGTGCTTATTTTTTCCATATTAAATACTAAATCGTCAATCATTTTTTCGTTTTTAGTAGTTAAATATTTATCTAATTTTGCATTGTATTCTGATGTTCCATTAAATCCTCTAAGATTATAATCGTTAAACCAGCTTTCAGCTATCTCTGGAGTAAATCCTTTGTTTAATGGAGATAAATTAGCAGGTAGCTGCTTAATCATTCTTTTATCTTTTATCATAGATTCACTAGCTGTTTCAGACATTACTGTTCGTATATCTTTAGCATTCACATCAAACATATAATTTTTATAATCAACAGGAGTCTTTTTGCCATTCACATAATCAAAAAATTCTAATTTATTATTTACTAACTCAGCGAATACAGGTTTTCTTGTTCCATATTGTTTAGCACCAGTAGTAGTATACATTTGATGAATACCTAAATCTTGCATAGCTTTACTTAATAATGTACCAGCATCTTTAGATTCATGCTTTACAAGTAATAATCCTTGATCTTTAGCTCTTGATACAGCAAAATTTTTATGATGACCAGAAGGATTGTTAGCATAATATTGACCTTGTTCTGCATTAAATGCATTTAAAACATCTCTTCTTGTTAATGATCCACCATCATCAGATTCTATATAATCAACATTGTTTCTTTCCCAAGGCTTTTTTCTTAAATTACTAGGCAAATCATCAACAGTTTTTAATATAATAGTCTTTAAATTGCCATCAATTACATCTGGAACAGAATTAGTTATAAATTCAGCTTCTAAAGGTACAGCATTTGTTAAATTGATCTGCTGTCTTTTGTTAAATGCAATAGGATTAGTAATAAAACTATCTCCTTTATTAGCTAAATCTTTAATAATTCCATAATTTTTTCTAACAGGATCAAAACCATTTAAAGATAACTCATAAAGAATATTAGATGCAAAAGACCTGTCAAATAATTGACCAGGATTTTTTATTTCACCTTTGTAATTATTTATATATCTTTTTCTTTCCTCTGCTATTTTCTTTAAAGGTATTTTATTAGCTATAGCATATTGATTTACGATAGATTTACTTTTCTTTTTACTAGCATTAGGATGAAATCTAACATAATTCATTACGTCTTGATCACCTCTACCACTATAATCATAAAAACCTTTTGTATTCATATCTTCATGTATAGTGCCAACAAGTCTATTGTATTCTACTTCAGCATCTTTTCTAGATAAATCTTTAGCTTCTACTTCTTTAATGCCTATTTCTCTATAAGTATCATAGTTTCTTCTTTCAACAAAATCCATATACTTTAATAAACTACCTTGTTTTTTAACTCCTCCATCAGTCCAAACTAAATCATCTATTCTTCTTATAGGTCTTTGTTTGTTATTTTCAAAATCTATTTTATTACCAGTTAATTCATTATATACATTTTCTATATCGTATATTTCACCTTTAATAGATTTTCTGTTACCAGCAGCATTTTGAGGGTTAAAACCAGTTAATTCTATACCAGAATAATTCTTTATACCAGATATTGTTCCTACTTGAAACCGACCTATAGTTCCTACAGGTTTAGTATCATACTCAATAGTAGGAGACATAATAGGTATATTCTTTTCTTGCACTCTTCTTTTTAAATAATTTCTAAAAAAATTTCTTTCTCCAGCTTCAGGAAAATCATCTACATTATAATTAAGTTCTCGCTTTAACCATTCAGTCATTTCATTGACATCCATGTCTTTGTTTTTAACTTTATCAGCAAGCTTTTTATTTAAAGATTCTACAACAACCTTTTTAGTATTTAAATCTTCTATGCCTTGTTCGTTTTTCCAAAGATAATCTAATCTAGTATCAGACCATCTTTTTAAAGATTCTGGTACATCAATAGAAATCCCTGGATCATTAGCTTCTACATTTTCTTCTTTAGCTTTTTCTTCTATCTTTTCTACTCTAGTTTCAATAGACTCTTCTTGCTTGTAAAATTCAGCCTCACGCTTTAATTCTTGCTCAGTAGGGTATCTACCTTCTTTAGCTCTAAAACCTTCTTCTAGAGTCTTTTTAATGTCAGGATGATCTTCTCCATAAGTTTTTATCAAATCTCTCATCATAGTTTGTACTTGTGGATCTGATTGTAAATTTTGTGTAGTCATTCTAGCATATTTTTCAACTACAGTTTTAGTTTCTGGAGACCAATCTTTTGTAGCTAAATCTTTTTGCAACTTAGCTTCCATAGCATCAGGAGTAGGTTCTTTACCTAACTCTTCATATCTATATTTTAAAGCAGTTCTTCTAGATGAAGGTGATTCATTAAATCCAAAATATGCACCTAATAAATATTCGTATATTTGTTCAGGAGCAGTAGCACCTCTTATAGTAGAAGGTAACCCTTGAAATAAAGCACCAGCAATAGAACCTAATGCATCTTCTGCTAGTTTATTTTCAGTAGGAATAGGAGACTTTAATAAATTACCTATACCTCTAAATGCACCACCTGCAATTCCACCATGAACAGCAGAATCTACCATAGCATCAACTCCATAAGTCCAAGATGATACTGCAGATGCAGCTCCTAAATGAAATGCACCTTCAACAGCATCTCTTGCTGTATCATTGTATAATAATTTAGATGCTAAAGAACCTGCTTCACCTCTTTTACCTACTGCAGCAGAAACCATTTTAGAGCCTAATTCACTAGCAGGCTTAGTTAATTTACCAGCTACTAACATAGGAAGAGACCTGTTTTTTAATAAAGCTAATGCTCTCATTGCAGCTATACCACTTTTAGCAGACGCTCCAGGTACCCACCCTACAAATCCTAATAAATGTCCTAAACTATTAGCTATATTTTCATAAGGATTCTTTGGAGGTTCACCATAATTTAAAGTAGTAAAACCTGATACAAAACCAGTACCAACTTGTTTTACAGTATTTAACAGATCAAAGTCTTCGTATTGCTCATCTCTATTAAAATTAATATTATAATGCTTAGCATGACTCTCTAGTTGTGAAACTAAATTATCATTAAATTTTTGAGGATTTTGTTTGTAGTTTTGTAGTAAACGATTAGTTAAATCTGCAGTATATACAGGTTTAAACGAATAATCTTCACTTGGGTTTTGATAATCTTTCATTCATTAGAATAAGGATACTTGTTGTCCTGCTGCAGGCAACATTCTTCCTCCACTAGTAGCTTGTCCTAATAATCCACCTAATTGTCCTCTTGTTTGTGGAAATCTTATTTGATTAAATAATTGTTGCATTAATGGATTTGTAGATTTAGATAATTGTTCTAATTCACTTGCTCTTAAATCAACTCCTGATCTCATTTTATTTAACAATTTAACTTCACTTGCTTTTAATGCAGGAATAGCTCTTTGACCCATAGTCGCTGCTGCTCTAGTACCTGCTAACGCTGCTCCTGGATTTACAACTTCTCCTGTAACTGTAGGTATACGTTCTCTATTCATAAAATTATTTCTACTACCTCTACCACCAAGCATATTTAATAAACCACCTCTTTGAGCAAGATTTCTATATCCACTTTGTCCCATACCTTGCATTAAACCACCTCTCATCATTCTAGGTAGTCCAGATACACCTCTTAAAGCAAGCCTTCCCAGAGCTGCAGGACCACCAACAAAAGCACCTCCTACACCACCTATACCAGTAGCTATTCTTTCAGCTTGATTTAATGGAGTATATAATTCATTCGGTAGCAAACCAAACAATGCAGTATCCAATGCAGCAGCTCCTCCTTTTGCAACTGCTTTTAAAGGATTAATTTTAGTATCAGGCATAGGTAACCCAGCTTCCATTGCTTGTTGTTCTAAAAACAATCTTTGATCAGGTCCATACTTACTAGGATTTTTTCTATAATCTTTTAGCATAAGAGCTAAATTTCTTTTCTTTTTAGCACTAGCTTCTAATTGTTTATAAAGTAATCTTTCTTCAGGTGAAGAACTCATCATTGGTATATTTGCTATTGTTTCGTAAGCCATTCTATTCTCCGTAAATAATGTTTGAATAATCCTCATTTCCTAAATCAAAAGTAAATTGAGGGTAACGTGGTATTAATTTTTGTCCATAAGGACCTGTTCTTAATGCTAAATTTAATAATCCAGAATTTATCATAAAATTTTCTATTTCATCAGGTTGTTGAAAAGTTTGATCTCTTAATATTTCACCAATTTGATTTGATAATTCTAGTTGAGGTCTTTCTACTGAATCCATAAATCTTCCTTTAGTAAAAATACCAGACTCATCTACTCTTTGTCTAGCTAATCCTATAGGTATGCCATAAGTTGAAGAATAATTTTGAGCTATTCTTTCTCTATACTCTGTTGGATTTAAAGGCATATCTCCGCCTTCAGCTCTATATCTTGTAACAGTCATTGGTTCTGCTTGATCTTCTGTTGCAACAGGAATATTATTAAATGGATTGTCTTCTTCTCTACCAGCTACACCATAAGCAAAATCAGCCATAGCATTGCCTAATTCAGTATCATTATTATTACTACCAACTGGAACAGTTGCATTTATATCAAAACCTTCATCTGTTACATTTTTAGAATTATCTATAGCAACTTCATATGGAGTTATAGTAGCAGGTTCAAAAGTAAGATCACCAGCAATACTTCTCATTCTTTGATCTTCTAAAGTATCTCTGTTATCAAACATTCTTTGAGTAGCATTATTAGCTCTACTAAATGCATTATTTAAATATCCAAATAAAGCTCCTGGCCCTGTTGCTAATCCGATCATTCAAATGTCCTTTCTGGTAAATATCCATATCTAAAAGCTTGAAAAGGAGTAAATCCACCTGTTCCTCCAGTATATGGATTTTGAGCATTTTGCAATCCTGTCATACCCATTAATCCACCTAGGCCTGGTGCTAAAGCATTCATTCCTAATCCTATCATTCCTTGTGTAAATTGTGATTTAGCAGCTCTATTAGCAGCATCTTGCGCTAAATATTGTTGAGTAGACATCTGATTTGCATTATTATAAATACCAGATGCTTGATTACCATAACCTTGGGCTAACTGCTGTCCTTGTCTCCACATATCCATCATACTTCTACCTGTTTGATTTGCAACATTTTGATTAATAGCATTTAAAGCTTGTTGTGATTGTGCAAATCCAATACCAGGGGCTATTCCACCTCTTGCATTTAATCTATTCATAGCATTATTTTGAGTAGCTAATTGATCTAATCCTTGATTACCATACATATCAGAAAAGAAGCTTCTACCTTTTTGATAAAAATCAGAATCCATATCGTACAATTCATTTGATCTATCTTCAAATGTTTGTAGCATAGGGTTATTAAGCATCATATTTCTAGTAGTATCTGCTACTTCATTAGCGTTTCTAATGCCTAATACATTTTTATCTATCCATTTTGAAAGTCTACTCATAAAACCTCTTTTCTTTCATAGTTCACCTCGGAACTTACTAAAACTTTTTATTTATCTACAATAGGATTTTTTAAATAATCTACCTGACTATTATCAGACTCTTCTCAATGTGCCTCAAATCCACAATTTTTACATTGATAATAACAATTCATTACCCATACTGGCTCTTGACATACCATACATTTTGTTCTTTCTATCATTATGTACTTCCATCTAATACAAAAACGATAGTCATTACGGTGTCATTAGCATCATTTGTTGGGTCAAAAGATATAGCTACTGCATCACCACCTGATACTGTTGCAGACTCTCCAAATGTAAAAGTATAAGCAGTATCATCAACAGCCATATCTACAGTAACTGAGTTTGATGCTGTGACATTTGGAATCTCTGTACCGTTTGAAGATTTATGTAATCCAACTACAGAAGAGCCGCAAGCCTCTTCGCTTCTTACTATTATTTTGCTTAAATATCCATCGTGTGGCATTACAACTACTTGATATTCATTTCTTGCTGCTGAACCACTACTTTCAATTATATATCCATTTAAAGGCATATATACTTTTGTACCTCCTGCATAACCATAATTAAAACCTGCATTAAGAACCCAATAATAATTACTAGATGAACCACCACCTGCTAAATTAGAACCATTAGTAATTTGAACATCATTTCCTGCATCATTAGTAAAATATAAATTGTTTGGGGTATCATTTTTAACCCAAATTTGACCATATGAAGAAGTATCAGATATAGCACTTGCTTGTTCTTTAACTTTAATAGGCAAATCGCTTCTTAGTTCATTGTCTTTTAAAAATATAACATCACTATCATCTTTCATAAAAACTAAATCAGTACCATCGCCATATATTTTATCATTATTATCGTAAGTATTAAACACTATAGCATTTTGTGTTGTAAGATTTACATCAAAAGCTGTATTTACTCTACTATTAGATTCATCTAACGTAAGCATTTGATCTCCACCAACATATATATCCAACACATCATTAGCAGATTCTTGTATATAAGTATGACCTCCACCAGCAGATCCAAGAACATTGTCAAAAAATAATTTACTTGTAGCTCTAGCACCTATATCTCCTGTTCCATGAACTCCTAATATATTTGTATATGCATTAGCTGTAGAATTAGACGACCCTCCTGCTAATGAAGTTCTAAGATATATACTACCACCTTTAGCTGTTCCTGTACCTTGACCAGCTCCTATAAACAATCTATATCCTTCTGTATCAAGATTTGTCGCTGGATTTACAGATATAGTACTATGAGCTGTAGAAGGAAAATTTATATCATTACCACTAACTGTTAAATCTCCTGATATAGTCGTATTTATACTACTAGAATTGCCTATAGTTATACTTGTATCAATTTCACCTAGTCTTGTTTCTAAATTACCTACACTTACATTAACATCCGTATTAGTTACTGTATTAGTAAATGTCACAGTACCATCTGCTGTTGTTTCTGTCGAAATGCCAGTACCACCTGTCAAAGTTAAAGTTTCTCCATGAGCAATAGTAGTAGCATTAGTATTAGTATCTACACCGATATTAAATGTTGTTAATTGGTTTGTATTAGTATCAGTATAAACACCACCTATAGCTGTTTGCATTTCTGCTTGAGTTATACCATCTTTTAAAGTAGGCACTCCACTATTATCATATATAGCAGCGTTACCACTATCTCCAGTTGGAAAACTAGCAGAAGGTATTGGAGCCCATGTACCATCTTTTCTTAAAAAATTAGATTC
>TARA_R100000353_G_scaffold85319_3_pt1 | contig 20422 bp, 13 predicted proteins | sample TARA_R100000353 | Tara Oceans TARA_R100000353 (sample SAMEA2620663) | marine metagenome | biome: marine biome (ENVO:00000447); feature: surface water layer (ENVO:00002042); material: "saline water (ENVO:00002010), including plankton (ENVO:xxxxxxxx)" | depth 5 m | reverse complement strand
CAGAGGTGGTTGCCACTGCCACTACTGCTGTTGTTACAGCTGTTATCACTACTGCTGTTTCCGGTATAGGCATTTGTATATCTAATACCGGAATCGTTAGTTTAGGTGGTTCAGGCTGCTCTTCATTTGTCTCTGTTTTAACGTCTTCAGGGGCTTCTAAATCAGCTGGAGGTACAATCATAGGTTTATATGATGGAACACGCGCTGTAGGCGGTCTGAAGTACATATGAGGGACATCTAAAGCTTTAGGTAGATTAGGTATTGGAAGGTGGATGGGATCCATTATCTAGCAGGTGCATATGGATCTTCTGGCCAAAGTGTTATACCAGCAGTACGTTTACCATCACTATCATAAGTCCCATCTATTAGTTTTTGTAATGCAGCTACATCTGCACAATTTGTGATTTCTGTTTCACGTGTAGCACAGGTAGTTCTAATAGCATCTCTATAAGTTGCAACTTTAGAATCTATTGCTGTATCTTTTTCAGCTTTACGTGTGACTTGCCAATCATATTTAGATAAGAATGAATTGGCTGCCTCTTTTTGTTGATTAATGTATATAGTCTTCAAACCATAATTAATGATTTGATTTCCATCTGAATCTTTTGCATCATTCCCATCTTTATCTTTTGCGTTAGAATCAGTTAAAGATTTAGGTGTACTGGCATCAATATAAAATCTATCATCATACCAAGCTGGATCATCTTCTTCAGTAATACCTATTGCTTTTTTCTCATCCAATGTGGTTAATCGTAACCAATTTGCTGGATATTGTACACCATTTGATGTAAAAGCGACATCAGTTGGTAATGTTTTTCCGTCTAATTTAAATGCCATATCAATAAGCTTTAGAATATTTAAAAGGTGTTTTAGCAAATGCCATCCAGATAAGAGTGTCACCACTCCCGTTGAATTGAGCATAAGAAGACCTAACTTTAAACCCATTGGCTAAGAAGTCTATTTGAGGGTCTGAACCTGTATTTGTATACTCAGCAGAATCACTATCTGGATAAACAGTTTTGGTGGTAGGGTTATAAGTATTTCTTTTATTATCAAATATATGCCATGGACCTGTATCTGAACTACGCTTGTGTAGGAGAAATGCGGGTTCAAAACCACACCATACGAATGGTCCGTCGGTTGATCCATTCCCAGTCCATGTTCCGATTTTACTGAAACCTTCTACTTCGCTGAATACATAAGCTATATGGTTTTTAGTATCAGTATTAACTTCCCATCCACCACCATTGACAGTAAACACAGAAGAAGTTGGTGCAGTATCATTCCAAAAAGCCTGAGTATCTACACCTGCACCTGAATCAAGTGTCATCTCTTTTGTAGCTCCGAGACTAGCGTGATAAACGTGCCAACTATATCCAGCAGTATCTCTGTCTTTTATTATATATAGTTGAGGAACAGCATTCAATCCATGTCCAACTGTTGCTCCTGTAGCATTGTTTCCAACATAAGTTACAATAGAAAATCCTGCTGAAGTATTTGCGTTTACTGTTGAACTTATAGAACCATCTGAATTAGATGCTGATGCTGAATCAGATCCTCTCCAATTCCAAGATACATAAGTCTTTGTATTACCATTAACACCTGAATTCGTGCCGAGTGTAAAACCATCTGAATCAAATGATTTAAGCAACTGTGCATCTGTAGCTTCAGCTGCAGTTCCATTAGTAACTAATTCTTTAGTGACTCCTCTTACTGTATCGAATAGAGAGTTGTTATCAGCGTCACTTCTACCTTTAGTCCATACTAAGTCAGGTGAAAAACCAACGCCTGTTATTGCTTGCTCTGCCCCTGTTCCTGTATAAAGAGCTATATTGAAATGTTCACCAGGATTTTTAATTGTTGGTGCAGACATATTAGATGCACATAATGTTTTAAACCCTGTTGGTGCAGTATGAGAGAATGCTTTTTGACCAAAATTTAATTCCCAAGTAGCACTTTGATAACCATAAGCACATGGAAAATATTCACCTGTTGCACCTGTTATAGTCCCCTGACTAGTACCGTTTTTATAAAAAGTTATTTCATCATCATCACTATTAAAAGCAACTCCTATAACATCATCTGTTGTCCATGTACTACCATAAGCACTTAATCCAGATGCGGAGCCAGGACCTATACATTTCTGACCAGTTGATAAATAACTAATAGCACCATCTACATAATTATAGTCTCCACCATAAGGCATTTGACTCCCAGTAGTTTTATCTATAGGTAGAAGACCAACACCAGATCCACCACCAACAGCAACACTTGTTAATTCATAATACCATTTACCACTTGACATGGCAAACGTACCAAAGGTTCCTAAATTATTACTATTTCCAGTATCACCTATACCTTGTAATGCACCCTCCTTAACACTTGTGGCATTTGCGTTAATAGGATCAAGAACACACCAATTATTAGTTGGAGTATCTTCTACAGAATCATTTCCTACACCTGCTGCTACTGAAAAATTATGAGGAGTCCAATCATTATTATTACCAGAACGATCCTTTCCTAATGTTGCTGCGGTAGTATCTGAATTGTCGGAAAAGTTTAAATAGAATCCATTGTCACCATAAGTTCCATCGTATTTTTTAGGAACCCAAGCTCCTGTTATACTATTAGTTTCAGCAAAATCACCAGGTTCTAATTGTTGACCATCAATAAAATAACTCTCTGTCATATAACCACCAAAGCGTGTTGAACTTGATGTTCCTCCTGGTGCAGCATAACGTCCTATAGAGTGTCGTTGTTGTTTATTCCAACCTAATTGATAATTTTGTGATGGTTGAGTATTTGTACTAAAACTAGTTTCTTGAACACCATTAACATATATTTTTACTCTATTAGCTGCTGTTGCTTGTGTTGTATCTGTTGCGACTACTAAATGATACCAGGCTGATGGATCTCTAAATACACGAGCCGTAACCAAATCCATTTGAGTTGCACCTGAGTCATACATTCTCAGTTTGTCACTACTTACAATATACATTACACTTTCATTAGAACCATCACCACCTACATCTGGTGCGAATAAATGATTGGTTCCACTATTTGTGCTTCCAAATTGAGATCTCTTAAACCAAGTGGAATATGTCCATTTTTGACGATCCCCATCATGATCAAAATCTCTATCTAAACCACCTCCATTACCAGAAGTGTTTGAACCAGAGACACTAGCAAATCTAAGAGATCTTTCTATTTCATAGTCTCCAGCTGCGCTAGAACCGGTCCTTGCTGTATTATCAAACATATCATTTCACATCTAAACTTGCTACACAATGTATAGTATCTGCTGCGGTGACAACATAATCTATACGGTCAACTGCATTTGCTGCAGATGACAATGTAGGTGCAGTGCCTCCAACCCATTTATACTGAGAAGTTGCTCCTGAAGTTCCCCATGCAGCAGTTCTCGAACCAGTGCCATCTTGAGTAATTGTTATCGTCCCGCTCTGCCCGATGTTTTCAGTGTCTGCTGGGTTATTAAAAGTAGCATTATGAGCTAGTGTTACTTTAAAATGGTTAGCATTACCGAAATTTGGTGTAATAGTACTAGCTGATGTAAGGGTCTCTACATTAGCTGAACTACATCCTGTTAATGCTGCCTTAGTTCCAGATAGTCCTATAATCGCAGCTGATCCGCTCGAATGAGTCAGACTGTTTGTTTTTAATGTTGACATAAATTAATCTCCGTTTTTAATTTACTCATAATCATAACTCCCACGTAAGATTCATTGAACCCCCGTCAAAAGTATCATCACCAGTGAAAGTTACTTTTAAGCGATCTACTGCTGTACTAACACTATTTAATACACCACCTCCCCATCTTTGTGATTGATCCCTTTCAGTACCGTTATGTCTTTGAACCCATGAAGTGCCAGTACTTGTGTTATTGAGTTTCATGAAGGTCATCATCATTGAAAACTGATGCGCTGCTCCTCCATTGAAAAAGACAAAAGAATCTGTTCTACCGTTTTCACTATAACCAACACCTTCAGCTTGATATCCACTAGTAGACTTATAATTTGAAGTGTAATAACCACCTGAATGACCAAGTTGAATCTTGAAATCTTCAGTAGATGATCCGCTTACATCTGCCCAAATCAAGGTTAATCTAGTAGCAGTTGATGGTATACCTGTAAATTCAACCGATGTTCCACTAGTTGTAGCTACGGCTGTGCCTTTATAAACAATCTGACCTGAATCATTAGTTGGTGTATCAAAGCTCAGTGTACCGCTACCATTTGTTTTTAAATATTGACCATCACTACCTGCAGTTGCAAGATTAATACTTGCTGTAGGTAAGGTGATTGTTGGTGTACCTGCTGCAGCTGTAACAGTAATTTCTGCTTCTCCAGAAGTACTACCTTTTAGTTTTAATGTACTCATAATTTTATACGATTGTCCAGTAATCTCCAGAAGCTATTGTAACCGTGACACCACTATTTATTGCTATCGGACCTGCACTTAGTGCATTACAAGCAGCACCAAATGAAGTACCAATTTCATAGTTAGCAGCTACAGTCTGACCGTTTTCCCAAAATATTTTATCAGAGGAACCACCTGTAGCACCAGCTGATACTGATTGCCATGAGCAAGTACCATCACCATCTTCTCTAAGATATTTAGTACCTCCACTCTCACCCGTAGATAAGATAGCAGTACCTTCTGGTGTAGTGCTAACTGTAGCCCATAATAAACCACCAGTTCCACCTGATTGTTTCTGTAGGAATTGACCATTAGAACCATCATTATCTATATAGAGATTATCCTCATCAACTGATTGAGAAGACATATGTTCTAAATCAACTGCACCTGTAGCTATATGTTCAGATTCAACTGCATCATCTTGGATGTTAGTTCCATCTATACAATCGTTTGCTAAATGATCATGATCAATAGATGCGTCTACATATTGATCACTATCCACAGAGTTTGCAGACATATGTTCTAGATCTACAGCACCTGCAGCTATATGCTCGGATTCAACTGCATCATCTTTAATATTATCACCCTCAATGGCATCATTTTCTAACATAGCATGAGTAACTGATCCTGCTACTATGTTATTTAAATCTTGCCTTAATAGTGGTCTACCACCAGCCGTTGATCCATCATGTACAACTAAAGTATCCTTTGTTGTATCTACAGTACACTCACCTTCGGCTCCGGTAAAGCTACTGTGCTGCGTGGTTGTACCACGTCTTAGTTTTAATAATTTAGCCATTAAGCTACGCTCCCGAAGTCAAGTGAAAGATTATCTCCTGCAGCTCCATCGATTGTTGTTGCTGACATTAATCCTGTTATAGATGCACCAGTTGAAGTAGTTGCGAATTTTACAGCATTTGCATAGTATATATCAGTTGATGCATTAGAATTACATTTAATATTAAATTCACCAGCTTGGTTTCTAATCCATGTACCACCAGATGCTGCTATTTTAACTGTTCCACCACTAAATGCTGATATTGATAAACCAGATCCACCATTAGATAATGAAGCATTCTGTCCACCAGATGAATCATTCAATTTTATAGAAACATTCTCTGAGAAATTAAGGGAATTATCTGATTCATCCCATAATATATCCTTACCAGCATTAGTACCATTATCAAAACTTACATCACCAGCAACAGTAAGACCAGTTAAAGTACCAACTGAAGTGATGTTAGTTTGAGCAGCTCCAGTAACAGTTGCAGCTGTACCTGATGCATTACCAGTTACATTACCAGTTACATCACCAGTTACATCACCAGTTACATCACCAGTTACATTACCAGTTACATTACCAGTTAAATTTCCTGTAACAGAAGTAGTTGTCAAAACTCCTGTACTAGGATTATAAGTCAATCCTGTATCTACTTCCGCACCTTGGTTTCCACTTGTTCCATCTACAAATACTGGGTAAACAGTCTCATCTGTAGAGTTGTTTTCTGTAGTTGTGAAGGTACTAGTATTGTCAGCAGTACCACCAGTACTACCAATCTCTACAACTGAACCTCCAGTTGTCTTGGTAAATACACCACCATCTTGGGTGTTAATAGCTAATTCACCTACAGTAAGGTCACTAGCTGAAGGATCAGCTGTTTTTCTTTTATGTAGTATTGTAGCCATTTACCATGTCCCACCATCAATTGAACCTACAGTTAGTAAACCAGAAGAAGGGTTATATGATAATCCTGTATCAGTTTCAATTCCTCGACCGCCTGTAGCAGTATCTACAAATGTTAAATATACAGTTTCATCTGTTGAGTTATTAGCTGTACATGTCACATTAGTTGCAGTAGTTGCGGTTGTAGCTGTAGTAGCTGTAGCAGCATTACCAGAAGTATCTTGATTACCAGAAGAATTTACACCAGGTAAGTTGATATTAGCTGTGCCATCGAATGAGACACCTCCAATAGTACGGGCGTTTGCTAAAGCAGTAGCAGTTGCAGAATTACCTGTACAGGATCCTGAAGAACCAGTAGCATTACCTTGCACGTTACCAGTAACAGAACCTTCTAGGTTAGCTAAAAGTGTACCTGTAGTAACTGTTAGGTTACCAGTTGAACTAGCTGTACCTGTTGTTGTACCTACTAAGAATTTATCTTCTGATTCGTCCCAACCAATAAATGCATTATCACCAGTTGAGCCTCTTTCAATTAATAAACCGCAGTCATTAGCATTAGTACTAGCACCACTGTTTAATTCAAGTAGGTTATCTTCAAGTGTTGTGTTTGCAGTGGCTACTGTAGTTGTAGTACCATTAACAGTTAAGTTACCAGTAACAACTACGTTATCACTGAATGTTTTAGTACCAGCTACTGTTTGTGCAGTTGTCAGGTCACAGAATGCACCTGATCCACCGACTTTAATTACAGAAGCAGCATTACTTCCACTTGTTCCTTCACCATAATACAGTATATCATTACCTTCAGTAAAAGCTAATTCTGCATTAGCTAGATCTGAGCTACTTGGTGCTGTTGAACCAGTCGATCTTTTGATTCGTATCTGAGCCATGTCTTAAAAGGATCCTCCATCCACTATAGTTGACGTTGTTATTGTTGAATCTGCTTTAAATTTAGAAGCAGAATTATTATAATAAATTAATGAACCATCTGTTTTAGCAGATTGATCTAACCAAGCTAACGAATCAACGTAAGCTTTTACTGATTGCTGACTAGGTGCTTGTGTAGCACTATTAGTCGCCATATTATCTTCATCTAATAAAGCACCACTTGTTGTCGATTTAAAGCTAGTACCATCATAGAATTTTAATACATTATTAGCAGTATCATACCACAAATCACCTTCGGATGGAGAACTAGGTGCACTAGCGGCTATCTTATATTCTTCTGCATATCTATTTATATCATTAATAGATTCAGCTACTGTATTAATACTACCAGATGTTCCTTGAGAAACACTATCTGTAACAAAACCTAAGTCATCAGTATAGGTAACATTACCTGCTACAATTGCTATATTAGATAATTGAGCATCTGTTGGTACAGTTTTTATCCATGCACCATCATCATATACTTTAAATAAGTTCTGACTAGTGTTAAAGAATAAGTCACCTTGATCATTATCTGATGTAGGATCATTAGCACCAAATCTATATCTCTCATTAAAGCTATTTACACTATCACTTAAAGCTATAAGATCAGCTTCCTTACCTATAGTTCTATGATAAGTATAAGTATTTAATGTAGATGTAGTTTGGACTAATACACCCATACCAGCTTCTAAGGTTTTACCATATAAACTAGCAGGGAATCCTGTAATTGTTACTGTTGAACCGCCTAAAGTACGACCTGTAGTAGTTGTACCAGACCCATTAATTACAAGTCCTTGAGCATCTGCTATAGATACTACTGTACCTGCATCATCATCAGGATCAGGGTTAGCATTAGGAAACTTTTGATCATCTGCTATAGCTACAAAACCACCTAAAGCATTTAATAGATTTATAACCCATGCATTAATAGCTGAACTAGTTGGTATATCGTTAGTATTAGCAGGTGTAAGTGTACCTGTAATACTCTTACCATCTAATTGGTTTAACTCAGTTGTTGTACTTGTTAAGCTTGTAGCTAAACTAGATAAGATAGCATCACTAATTTTACCATGAGCTATTGAATTATCAGCTAGTTTTGTACCACTTATAGCAGCACTATCACTAACATCAGCATTAACAATAGTTCCGTCAATAATATTAGAACTGGCTATTGCGTCTGGACCTATATCTTCTGCTTGTATTATTCTTTCTTGTTCTTCTTGTAATGCAAATAGAGAATGTTCATAAATTTTATTTAAGTCATTTGCTCTAATTGATGATCCAGGTTGGAATGTAACTCGTTTATCGGATGGAGTAGCTACACTTGTTTCCCTGAATACTCTTACAGTTACTCCTGTTTTAGGAGCACCTGTTGTCTCTTGTACTGTACTATCAATATTTGTATTATTGAAAGTAATTCTTGTTGGATTGCTTGTACTATTAACTGTGTATTTAGTTGTTGCCTGGGTCTTGCCGTTAAGCATGACCCTGACGTCTGCATCTTTAATTGTCTCGAATGTATAACCAAACCATAGGTGACTCCCATTAGGAGTGTTGGTATGATTATCATTATATGTTGTTGCCATTTTTTAATTTGTCAATAGTCATGGCGGGTGGTTATTTGAACATTTCTAAAAGTTCTAATTCAGGCACATTCTCTTCTTGATATAAAGTTTCTAAATCACCTGATTCTGTATTTAATTTTCTATTTAATATTCTAAATTCACGTGTTTGTATTTCAGCGTACATTAATTGTTCAGCTTCATTACCATCTTGCAAGGATTCTTCAGCGAATCTTTTAGCATTATTATATGCAACTGTTATCTGTTTAAAGACTTGTGCATATTTTTTAATATCTAAAACTTCCGATGATATATTACCACTTCTAGCAGCTCTGAGTATATTTCTAAATCCTTTATAAGTAACACCACTAGGGTCAGTATAAGTTAAATTTTCAGCTCTTTGTTTAATTCTTAAAAGTTCTTCTTTATAATGACCTTGTTTACCCATAATACTATTAATAGCTTGTCTTTCGTGTGGTTCTAATAAAGCACCTCTATTACTTAAATTCATAGAAGGTGAATTAGGATATTCAATATCTATTAACCATTGATTAACAGGGCTTGGACGATTATTAATTTTAACAACATTTTTAGAAACTCTTTGCCACCAACTTAAATTATTTACTGGTTGACCGTCTACTGGATCTACTATAGAAGGTAATCTACGAGAAGGATCAAACTTATCTAACCATGCATTTTTATTTCTTAATGCATCATCTAATTGATTCCTTACATCACGTAAATCAGGATACATCATCTTACCAGCCCATTGTCTAGCAGAACCCATTGGTAATAAATTATTAAATAAATTACTTTGCCATCTGATAGCTGCAGCTCCGTTACCTTGCATTACATCAAATAAAGGTTCTAATTGTGTTAGTACCTGTTTATCAGTAAAATTAGCAGCTCCTATAACCCAGAGTCTTTGAGCAAATTCTTCAAATTGACCTGTTGTTAATGTATCAGCATTATCAGCAAGATCAACTGCGAGAGATAACCAATCACCTACTGGACCCATCCATTCATAACTAGCAACTTGATTAGTACCAGGTACTTTACAAGACTTCTTTTTCCAACCTTTTGTAAGGCGAGATTTTTGAATGGCTTTATTAACATGACCTGTACCAGTACATCTATCATTAATACCTGCCATAAATGCACCTGTTAATAAGAACCCACTTAAAGCAGCTTTACCTTTAACTTCATGCCGTAAATTCTGGAAAGTTTCTTTATAAAACTCATCTACAGGTAATCCTTTTCTAGTTAGAATTTCAATGATTTCTTCATCTTCAAATTGTTTAGCAGATTTTTGTCCAAATTGACCAAATAATTCTCTCCAATCACTAGAAAATTGACCTGCTGGAGACCATTTTGCAAAGGTATCCATTACATTTGCAGTAGTTCTAGGGAACCAAACGATTGATCTCATTATTGGATACTGTCTGATAAGATTATTCATCGTATCAACTAGAGGAGAATCAGCATTAAGTGCTATTTCTTTTGCACTAGCATCTATTCTTAGATCACTGATCATTCCTCTACTATCAAACATTCCCTCATATATTTCATTCCAAGCTTCCTTAAAGGCTTCCTCAGTTAAATCTGTACCTTCTTTAGTAGCTTTCCATAGTGCTCTATACTTAGCTTCAGATGTTCCTAAAATAGATTTAGAGAAACCATCAAAACCTGTCATAGTATTTGATCCCCATCTTAAGAAAGGATCAGCAGCCATCTCTTCTAAGTCATCAAAGATTCTTAATAAAGCACCAGCACCATGTTCACCATTAGCTGAAGCTGCCTCTGCATAAGCTCTTAAAGCTCCTAATTCTCTAGTTTCTTTTAATGCAATATCACTACGCATTGAATAACTTATCTCTTTTGGATTATTAACAGCCTTTCTATATACTAATCGCATATGATCAAAAGCTTTTTGTATAGTATCATCTAAAGAATACCAAGCTGTTATAGCTCGTTTAGCTGCACCAAAATCACCCGATAAAACAGCACCCCAAATTTGAGCTTGTGATTTACCGAATAAACCTGTTAAGTTACCAACTCCAGCTGCAATAGGTGTTGTAGGAGCTGAAAGCATAGAGTTAAATATATTAGACATCAATGCTTTATTTATAATAGAAGGTACTTTAGGATTACCATCTTTAATAAGCTTATGCCAAGTGCCTAGATTCTCTTGAGCCCATCTATGAAGTTTCCATAGTTTATCTACATCACCATCAGCTAATTCACTTGCCATTAATAATGGTTTTAAGAATTCAGGATTGTCTCTTGAAACTATTTTAATAGTATTTGACCAGTCTTTAGCTTCTGGTATAATATCTAATAAAGCACTTTTATTATTATCTACAAGAATTTTACTAGCTTGATCTATAATTTCTTTATCACCACTTTTAACTGCTTTTTTCCAGGCATTCATATTTTGCAGCATAAAGTTAGCTTCGAAATTAGCTAAACCTTTTTCTACCATTAATACCTCTAGACGATCAGCCATAAGTTCAACAGTACGTTGAAGCACTGCCTGATTATCTTCCATCAATGATGCACCAGTTGCTATATCAGATATCTGACCAGCTTCAGAAGTGACTAAATAAGCTCTAGCTTTATGTACATCTAAATCAACCAGTTGTGATTTAAGATCAGATAATGCTTTAGTAATACCTTTCTTACCTACAATTCTAGCAATAGATCCATCTACTGATTCTTTAAATTCTCTAAGAATTCCTAAGATATCATCTGTATCAACTCTAGGATTTAATAATGTAGCTGCTAAATGATCTCCTGCGTCCTTGATCATTTTTTCTGTAATGATCTGACCTGAGTTTGTTTTATATTTAAACGAACCACCTTCTTTTAATTTAGCTGTAGCTTCTGATACTAAAGTACGGTTTATTAAATTATCATATTTAATACCATTCTTTCTACCAGCTTCTGTTATAATTCTAGTAATTCTACCATGAGAACTTTCGAAGTTATTAGCTATTTCTGCTGCATTAACTTGTGCTCTAGGTAAAGGATTAGCTTCAGTAACAGGTAATACTAAATTTTCAGTATCATCAAAAACATCATGTAAACCAACAGTAGGTTTATTAGGTAATTCATCTAAGTCTTGATAGTACTTACCTAACTCTTGTAAAGCTTCTTGCTTTTCATGAGTTCTTTTTAATACTGCATTCTCTATTGGTTGATCAGAAAATTTAATCTCAGCACTTGCTTCACTAGCTGATTCATTTAAAGCTTTAGCACTCGTACCATCAGTAGGTATAAACCGAGCTGTACGTTTCAGACTTTGACCATGCTTTCCTATATAAGCAGCACCTTCTATAATACCAGCAAAGATATTAAAGATACCACCTTCTGCTACATTAGCAAAACGTATTTGATCAGCAGTTTTATCTGGACCAGTTAACATATAATCAGGTATATATACCTTAGTTGATGGCCACATCTTTGATATTGCTGTAAGAGCAGTATCATTCTCTTGGTTCTGTTCAGCTACATAATCAACTAAACCACCAGTACCAAAGTCAATACCAACTTTTGAAAAGTTAGCAAACCCTCTGTTATTACCTAATCGTTGTAACCAAGGTGCAGCTGTTTTAGACATATGAGCTTTACTACCTGCATTTAATGCCATAGCTCTTAAACCTAAAGAAGGTATAACTATGCCTGATATATTACGAATAGCTTGAGCAGCTTTATCTTCATATGCTGGTAGTTTAGGTATATCCCATTTACCACCATCAGCTGAAGCAAAGTTAACAAGATCAATTATTGTATCAGCAACCCCTACTATAGGAGCAAGACCTTGCCATGATCTTTCAAAAGTATCGTGGAAGAAACCACCTACACCTGGTCTTGGTTTTGTTAGACCAAAATGTCCTGGTATAACTTCACCAGGTTCAATAGCATCGAATTGTTCTTTGGTGAGTTTTCCTTGAGGCTCTGGTGCTTCCGTGGGAACATCAGGCTCTTCTGTTTGTATTGGTTCCTCAACCTTATACTTAGCATCAAGTTCGGCTAAACGAGCCTCCATATCTTGTAAGGATTGAGGTTGAGTTTGATTTTCTTCTTCCATAAGTTATTTATTCTTTAGGGCTTTAAGAGCTTCTATTGCCGTTCGTAATCTTTTTTGTTCTAACTTCTCTTGTTTAACAGTTTCAGCCTCAGACTCAGTAGCTATAATATTAGGGTCAATTTTACCTGATTCAAAAGTATCACCTACTTCAAGTGGTAAACCTTCAGGTACAACTGTAGCTCTTCTTTGACCTTCAAATGCAAGAGATATTCTTTGTAATTGTGGTAAAGATAAATTCTCAATACCTTGTCGTTTTATTAGAGCAAGAGCATCTAAATCTGTGATTCCTTTATAAACTTCAGCTTCTAAATCTAAAAATTTAATATCATCTATATTAAACCTTGCAATATCTTCTGCTAATTCTGGATTTGCTAAACCTTTTGTCTCTGGATCTACTTCTGCAGCTGCCTTTTGAAGTGCTTGAACTTGTGCTTCAAATAATGTACCATAAGGTATTCCAAGTTTACGAGCTTTATACTTTAACTCAGCTGAATAAAATCCATTTTCAATCATACCTCGAATATCTTCTTTTGATATAACTGATTCAGGTTGAGATATTAACTTTTCTACAAACTTAGAATCATTCCAATCTTCAACTAAACTATAAGATTTATTCATGTCACCATCCCATTCCTGTTTAGTTGTATCATTAAGACCTCTTTGAGCGTTGAAAGAATCTAATTCTCTTTGCTTAACCCAAGCTGTATAATTTTTAAAAGGATTATCTCTTTTAGTACTTCTAGCATACCTACCTTTATTTTTATTACTAGGTTTTAAATTACCACCACCTGCTTCCCATTCCTCTTGTAATTTTTGTTTTATAAATCCTTTTAAACCGTCTCCTGTTAAACCTTGTTTGACACCTAAAGCAAGTAATTCTTTAGAAAGATTCTCAAAATCATCATAGATATATTGAGCATTACCTTTTAACTGTCCAGTCGTTGGATTCAGTAAAGTTTTACCATCTCCTTGGATTAAAGCTTTTATATCATTGTCCATGATTGAGCTGAACTTCTCCTTACCACCAAAGGATTTCAATGCATTATCTGTATTTGTTTTCAGCTCTATCAATTCATTTCTTAATTTAACACTTGTTATTTTTTCGATGTCTGCCATCTTTGTATTTATCATTCCTTTCTCTATTTCTACTTCCCATTCTTGTCTTTGTTCGTGATAACTTTGGGGTGAGTGATCCTCTTTTTGTATAGTCTCTAATTTATCAGCTGACGTCTTATCACCTTTACTTCTTAGATAATCTATAGTTTTCTGTAATGTCACTTCATTATTACCACCTCTATTCTCAGGATTAGAATATTTAATTTGAGCTTTATTAAATGTAGCTGAAAGTTGAGCCTTTTGCTGTTCTGATGCTATTCGTTCTAGTAAAGCTGTACCAGAATCAGATGCATCTACAATTCTATCCCACTGATCTTCAGTAAATATAGATTGTAAATTATTATTTCCTTTAGAAGTACCACCATATGCTTTAAATACTTCAGAGTTTTGATTAGCAAGAATTCTGTCAGTTGTTGTGAAACCACCATCATAACCTAAGTTAATTAATTTTTGAGCTTCAATTTCTCTAGCAATATTTGTTATATATGATTTTTTATCCTTTGCATCTTTGAATTCAACTCTATAGTCTATATTTGGAACTGGTATACCATTTACTTCTATACCATCTCCTACTTGTTTAATACCATTCCCATTAAGTGCAGCTTCGGTTTCAACGATACTATCGGTAAAGCCGTTATATAACATGGTTTGAAGACCATACGCATCACCATTAGAAGACAGAGCTTTAATTGTTTCTATATTCTCTTTATTATTTTGATTATAAACAAGTTCTTTAATAGCATGTCTAGCTGTTTTCTCAGTACTATCTAACCAGTTATGAAGGTTAGAACCTGCAGCTTGAAATAGTAGTTTACCATCTAACAGTTCTGGTCCGAACTGCTCCATAGCCCACTCATATTTAAACCGTTTTTGTGCTTCTAAATCTGTACCTAACCGTCTGAAGTCTTTTTGAAGTTGGTTTTCACTACCATCTTCAGGTTTAAAATTTATTGCCTTTTCAAAAAGAGCTGGTAATTCAGCAGACCGTTTAGTAGCAAATATTTTTTTAGCATAGTATAACTGTTTACCAGATAAACTTTCTATATATTTAGCAGCGTCTGCATTTTTTTCTCTTATTGCTTGGATTACTGGTTTTAAACTCTTACCGTCAGCATCTAATGCATTTTCACCAAGTCTAAGGTTTACAAAATCCTCATGAGTAAGATTGGAACTAGTTATATGTTGTCTAACTTTTTGTTCTATTTCCTGTTTTTTAGCAGCTGAAGGTGTTGTAGCTCTTTTAACAGCTCCGACAGTCTGTGCAATCTGCTCTATCATTTTAACAGGATCTTCTGCTCTTGCCTTAGCTTCTAACTGTTTATCACGTTCTCTAAGTTGATTATGGTATCGTTCTAATTGAGCATCTTGACGTTTATAACGTTCAGCCAATGTAGTAGTATAATCAATCGGTGATAATAATGGATTGTATTTTGTCATAATTTAATCTCCTTATGTTGGGATCCAATTTAGACCGCCAGATCCAAATGTTGTAGCAACAGAACTTCCAATTTTCAATGCATCCATAAATGATGCAGCAGCTACATTCTGCATAACAGGTGGTGGTGGTGCAAAGTCAGGCATCTTAACAAATGCTTGTTCAGCCCACATTTGTTTCTGTTGAGCAGCAGCTTGTCCTGCAGCTGTTTGTCCTTGTTTTCTTAAAGCTTTAGCATCGTTGGTTAATTTACGAGCACGATTCGCGCTTTCAGTTAAGTACTCTGCTAAATCTAAGGATTGAATTCTTTGGGCTGATTTACCTGTAACTCCACTAGCAGCTAAATTAGCTCCAGTACTGTTTTTTAAAAACTCTTTCCAACTATCTTGATCAGCTCTTATGGCTTCATCAACTAATTCTCCATGCTTATCTTGGATATCAGCATAGACATTTGCTAGTCCTAAATTACTAGCATTAATTCCTTGTTCGTATTGAATACGTTCAACTCCAGTAAGGCTGAGTTGTTGCATCCACTCGCCTTCTCTTTTTTGAAGTTGATATTTATAATTACGCCTAGCAGTCTCATTAGCTGCTCTGGCTTGGGCTCCTAAACACACGGCAAAACTCTATAAATGTTAATTGGTTAGGTCCATGTTTTAATTCCCTCAAAAATTTGAACCCGAGGAATTTCAGTAGTTTCAAATGGACGATATTTCGTTTATCAACGATGTTCCATAGTAACTTCTCTTGTCTACTGTCTACATAACGCTTAGCTTCTCTAGCAAACGTTACTGGATATTTAAGTATAGCTGGGGTACAGAGCATCCAGATTTGCCCTTCACCATGTACACCTGCTATACCTGCTAGTTCGCCATTAGGCACTCGGAAATACACCGAGTCGCCCATGTCGTAAGTCAAAGGTAGTATTACGGTAGGATCATGTCCATGACCCTCTTCGACCTCTCTGTGGTCTTCTGGGAGGAGGTTAGAGGCAACCTCAAAAGCTGCCTCTTTAGTTAGTGGGTGAATGTATTTAGACACTTCTATAGTATTTAGTGGTGTAATCACCTTCCCATGTCATTGAATATAACGTGGCAGGTGCTGGGTGTTTGGAAGATACTTCTAGAGTTACATTTTTATTTTTATCATATATTGGTACGACTTGTTCTTTTTCAAAATGTATTCCTACATGGTTAGCATTATAAGAATCAGCTAATGGTGCTTCCCAAGTTTCAGAATAATCATCTTTACCTAATCTCTTTAGAGTTGTTTTATATAATCCTGCAGCACCAAAGTTAATCTTAGCTCTATGTAAAATTAAATTACCTTGTATATCAGCTGTAGTACGTTCACCAGCACTTTGAGTGGGATAGATAGTTGGAAACTCTATTTTCATATCAAAGAGATATCCTACAATAAGATCATGACCAGTCCAGTCACCATCCCATTCTATATTATAATTTCCAGGGTTACCGACAACACTAGCTAAAGCATACTTACCTACGTTATCCCCAGTAGAATGGCAATAGACAACAAGTTGACCTGTAGTACTATTGAATCCATCAGGTTTAGTAAAACCAGTTCTACCTGAGCTTGATGAGTAACCTAATTTAGATGCTTCTATAACTTTGCTGTTATCTAAATGTACTCTATATAATCTATCATCTGTTGTATCAGATTCAGTGTCTCTATCATCTGTAACTGTAAGCGTACTTACATCTATCTTAATAGGTACACGTTGCATAGTATCTTTACCGTCATCTCTGATGATAAGATATAAAGAATCATCTAATACTGCATGATGTTGAATAGCACCACTGAATTCCCATTTAAACCATGCCTGTTGTAAACGTTTTTCACTTGAAGCAAAGTAACTGAATCCATATAAAATGCCTTTATTTTTTTCGCTGAAAAATATAAGGGAGTTCTCTCTAGAGTTAGAGATTTTATTTAATCCTTTATCAAATAATTTACTAACAACTTTTGTTTGATCAATAACTTGTGGCTCACCTTCACGTAAAATACCAGCCATTTCCCAGAAGCGAGTATATTTACCTGCGTTATCTAAGAAACCTATTGTAGTACCTAGTGATATAGGTGAGCTTGCAACGTTAAAATTATAAGCTGCTAAGGTATTAAGCTTAGCTGTTTGAGGACTCAAGACATCACTATCAGTAGTTAATAGGAATTGTTTATTTTTAGTAAATAATACTAAGCCTGAATTCGTCGGTATAGCATCATAAATATCAGCAGGATATTCTGAGCTACATGATATATCTATAACGTCTGTAGCTGTGTATGCGATCGAAGATTTTGGCCAAAAATTAAAGAAGTCTCCAGGTTGTGATAACACAACATCTTCCATACTAAGCAATGCTAAACGGTTTCTCCAGAAAACCATCTTATTAATATATCTATTAACTGTTGCATCATCGTCATCTACACCTGCTACGGTTGAGATAAAGCTAGGTTTAGGTACTGTTACATTATTACCTACTAAACAGTCTTCCCAAGTTATTTGGTTTACTATGAAATTACCATCTGCTTGCCTTACTAATTGTATAGGCATAGTTGCAGGATCAAATGATATTCTACGTCCAGGTTCAGGGCATTCTTCCCAAGCTCCTTTACCATCCCTACCATTATGCCCTTCAAACCTTAAGTAATAATCATCTTCATTAGCTTCAGTGTTTGAAATCTTTACAACATACCCATGTTTACATTGAGATGGTAAATCATCTATGTTTTGAATTTCATCACTAACTACATTTAACAATTCATCATCTAATGCAGACACATTAAAATCAATTGAATGTCTTAAATATAAACCATTACCTATAATAGAACATTGAATCTGATCAGTAAGACCGCCTGCCCATGGACCTTGGTCTCCATTAGCTTTAGTTCCAGTAAGCAGAGAGTATTGAATATCACCTAAAACTTGTTCAGATGTAGTAGTAGTTTCTGTATCGAAAGGTGTAGGTTGTGGTCTAATTACACCTAAATTAGCTTGTACTTTAGCAGTACTTACTTCATCTATTTTAATTAAATATAAACCATCTTTCATCCAAACATAGAAGTAATCACCTACTAACCAACCTTTACCACCATATAATAAATCATGTGTAGTAGTATAACGAGCGTAGTATACTATAGAATTACCTGAACCTTGAGGTATAGATTGAGATATATTTGTTATTTGAAAATACAAATCTTTTTTATCACCAACAGTAGTTGTACCTTTAGATATATTAACTGCTGTTTCTGTACCTTCTGTACCTGATGTTAAATAATGATCTGTTACTGTATATACATTAGTATCTGTAGAAACTATTTTATACTGACCATCAGTTGCACTACCACCAAAGTTTAAATCAACATAATCTCCAACCGCATAACCATGTGCAGTATGGTAAATTGTTATTGTAGCAGCGTTTCTGGTGTATGTTTTAGTAACTTTATTAGATGTATTGTAAACTGCTATAGTGTAGTCATGGTAAGCATCTATAGCACCACTAGCTCCTGTTCCACCAACACCTTCATCTGATAATGCTTGACCACTACCTACAGAAAATATTTGTGTTGCAGTATTAGGTGCTAAAGAGTCCCTATTTAAACCTGAATTATCACCACATTTAGTAGCCATAGATTCTCGTGCACCACGAGCTACCATATAACCATTAGTATCACAATAGTTATTACTCGAAGCAACTAAACCTACTGTTATTCTAGTAGCAGTTGTTACATCTGTTTTATCATTAGTATTAAATACATTCAGAGAATACTGTCTAGAATATGCTACTTTTTTAAGTTCAATATAAGCCTCATTAACTTTTACTGGAGAAGTTGTAGCTAACATTGAAGTAGCTTTAGTCCTATTACTTAAATATGTAAAATCATTTAGAGTTAAAGTTTGTATATCTTCATCTACAGTATGCTTTAAATAATTTATTAATGGATCTTGTACTTCAGCTGATGTTTGTTGGTATGCCCATTGAGCTCCACCATCCTGAATAACTGATCCTGTACTAGACGGACCAGTCCCTGAGTCTGCAGAAGTACCAGTTGTCACACACTTATAAACTTTTGCATTAGCTATTACATAAGTACCTACTGTATAGACAGTATCTGTTTTCCAATCTACAGCATAATAAGAAACAATTTTTTCTGAACCATCACTACATTTCCACATCCTTATTTTACCATCATCCGCATGTCCAGATCTACGAATAACTTGTCCTATATATTGTTCGTTTTCATCTCTATAATAATGGAACCATCTACCAGTTGTATATGAATTTAAAGTTCCATCACTTAATGAAGCTACTAATTCAGCTCCTGGTCTTTTCTGTAAACCTAGTGTTACATCAGGTAAGACGTTAACTGCTTCAGTTACTTGACCTGGTAATTTCTTTTGATCAGGTTGTTGTGAGATACCACCAATGTAACTGTTAATTGTTTGTGTAATACTTGACATTAGCGTCTTAGAGATCTATAAGGTTTAAAGGAATCATAACGAGTCTCATGGGGGTGACCTAGGAATGAGTGGTCTCCTTGGTTGCATTCATATTCCATACAAGTAGCTCTTGATTTAGCTTCATCAGCTTGTAGCAATTGAGTTAATTGTGGATTAGATACAAGTTGAGTAGCAGCTCTAACAGCAGCTCTATGTGTTATGTACCTTTGAAATGCGTTGGGTAGATCTTCAAATTTATATAAAGTTACAATGTCTACATAGTAATCACCACTATCCCATGTATCTTTATGCTCTACTAAATCGTATAGACGTCCGTTTCGTACTACTGTATCTCTAAGTTTATCTGTATCACCATCATGTAAATCATATCTTAAAGTATTACTAGGTACTGGTAGGTAATCATTACTGTCTGGGTTTTTCTTTACATGGTATTCTGTATTAAAATGCCAACCTTCATTCTGTACATCTTTATTTACTTCTGTTAATATATTAAATATGAAACTTACTTCTGGGTTTGTGAAACTCAGTGAAGTTATAGGGCTTTGACCGATAGCTCCCAGAATTGAGTTCACTGCGGATAGGTTTGTATCGGTGTCAATTGTCGTGGTTGCCATAGGTATAAATATTTGTGAATAAAAAAAAAGGAGGGCGTGAGAACCCCCCTTATAAATATGATTAACCGAATGCAGCT
>TARA_R100000353_G_scaffold6236_10_pt1 | contig 20620 bp, 15 predicted proteins | sample TARA_R100000353 | Tara Oceans TARA_R100000353 (sample SAMEA2620663) | marine metagenome | biome: marine biome (ENVO:00000447); feature: surface water layer (ENVO:00002042); material: "saline water (ENVO:00002010), including plankton (ENVO:xxxxxxxx)" | depth 5 m | reverse complement strand
TTCTAATACAGAAACAGGAGTTACAGTTACTTATGATGATAGTGATAATACATTAGACTTTGTAATCGGAACATTAAACCAAGATACTACAGGAAATGCTGCAACTGCCACAGCATTAGAAACTGCTAGAACTATTCATGGTGTAAGTTTTGATGGTACTGCTAACATTGATTTATCAGAAGTTATCCAAGATACTGTAGGAGCTATGGTATCTAGTAATACTGAATCAGGTGTTACTGTAACATATCAAGATAGTGATGGAACTTTAGACTTTAGTGTAGCATCACAAACAGATGAAAACTTTACAACTGCAGACCATGCTAAATTAGATGGTATAGAAGCTAATGCAACTGCCGACCAAACTGCAGCAGAAATAAGAACATTGGTAGATAGTGCTAGTGATTCAAATGTTTTCACAGATGCAGACCACACAAAACTAGATGGTATAGAAACTAGTGCTACTGCAGACCAGACTGCTGCTGAAATAAGAACATTAGTAGAATCAGCAAGTGATTCAAATGTATTTACAGATGCAGACCATACAAAATTAAATGCAATAGAAGCTGGAGCTACTGCAGACCAAACAGATGAAGAAATACAAGATGTTGTTGGAGCTATGTTTAGTGGTAATACAGAAACAGGTATTACAGCAACATATCAAGATAGTGATGGAACTATAGATTTAGTAGTAGGAACTCTTAATCAAGATACTACAGGTAATGCAGCAACAGCTACAGCATTAGAGACTGCAAGAACAATTAATGGTGTAAGCTTTGATGGTACTGGAAACATTACAACACTTACTGCAGGTACAGGAGTATCTGTATCAGGTACAGCAGTATCTATAGGACAATCAGTAGCAACAAATGCAGATGTAGATTTTGCTACAGTTACAACTACAGGTAACGCAATTATTGGTGGAAACTTAACTGTAAGTGGTAGTACTACAACTCTTAATACTGCAACACTAGATGTAGAAGATAAAAACATAACACTTAACAAAGGTTCAGGTGATACATCAGGTTCAGCAGATGGAGCAGGTATTACTATACAAGATGCAGTAGATGCTTCAAATGATGCAACAATTTCATGGAGTGCTGCAAATGACAACTTTGTATTTTCACATGAAGTAGTTGCTCCAAGTTTAGATATATCAGGTAATGTAGATATTGATGGTACATTAGAAACAGATGCATTAACTATTAATGGTACAGCTTCAGTTCCTTTTGAATCAGCAGACCATAGTAAACTAGATGGTATAGAGGCTAATGCTGATGTAACTGATACTGCTAATGTAACAAGTGCAGGTGCATTAATGGATAGTGAACTTGCAAGTATTGCAGATGTAAAAGCATTAGACCAGTCAGTAGTAAGTGGAGCATCTCCAACATTTAGCACAACTAATTTTACTGATGCATCCGATAAAAGATTAATGACTGATGCTCAAGAAACAAAACTTGATTCAGTTGAGAGTGGTGCAACAGCAGACCAAACAGCAGCAGAGATTAGAACATTAGTTGAAGCAGCAACAGACTCTAATGTGTTTACTGATGCAGACCACACTAAACTAAATGCAATAGAATCAAATGCTACAGGAGACCAAACTGCTAGTGAAATAAAAAGTTTATATGAAGGTAATTCAGATACAAATGCATTTACTGATGCAGATGAAAGTAAGTTAGATGGTATAGAAGCAAGTGCTGATGTTACAGATTCAACAAATGTAGGAACTGCACTAACAGGATTTAGTACAGCTACAGATGCTGCAAGTTCAGACTTAGTTCCATTTTATGATGTAACAGCAGGAGCATGGGAAAAATCTACAGTAGCTAATTTAGCTTTACAAGGACCAACAGGACCAACTGGACCGACTGGACCAACTGGACCGACAGGACCTCAAGGTAATACTGGACCAACAGGACCAACAGGTTCCAAAGGACAAAAAGGTGAAGTAGGCTCAACTGGTCCAACAGGACCTTCAGGTTCAGATGGAAATGATGGTTCTACAGGACCAACAGGACCTACAGGACCTACAGGACCTACTGGACCAACAGGGTCTAAAGGACAAAAGGGTGAAGTGGGAGCAGGAGGACCTACAGGTGGAACAGGACCAACTGGACCGACAGGACCTACAGGACCATCAGGTGCTGCATCAGATGGTAGTAAAGGGCAAAAAGGACAAAAAGGTGAAGTAGGCTCAACTGGACCTACAGGACCTACAGGTTCAACTGGACCAGCAGGACCAACAGGTTCAACAGGTGGCACAGGACCAACAGGGTCTAAAGGACAAAAAGGTGAGGTAGGCTCAACAGGACCTACAGGACCAACTGGCGGAACCGGACCTACAGGACCTACAGGACCAACAGGTTCAACAGGTACAGGTATTACAATGGAAGGACAAGTTGCTACAACAAGTGACTTACCTTCAAGTGGTAATACAAAAGGTGATGCTTACATAGTACAAGCAGATGATAGTTTACATATATTTGATGGTAGTAATTTTGTAAGCGGTGGTTCTATTCAAGGACCAACAGGACCTACTGGACCTACTGGTGGTACAGGACCTACCGGACCTACAGGTGGCACAGGACCTACTGGACCTACTGGACCGAGTGGTTCAACAGGGTCTAAAGGACAAAAGGGTGAAGTAGGTAGTACAGGTGGTACAGGACCAACTGGACCGACAGGACCTACAGGACCTACAGGACCAGCAGGTGATGATGGTAGTAATGGGTCAGCAGGTGCTAAAGGACAAAAAGGTGAAGTAGGTAGTACTGGACCTACGGGTGGTACTGGACCGACAGGACCTACTGGACCTAGTGGAGGTACTGGACCTACTGGACCAACAGGGTCTAAAGGACAAAAGGGTGAAGTAGGTTCTACAGGACCCGGAGGTTCTACTGGACCAGCAGGACCAGCAGGACCTACAGGACCTAGTGGTGGTACAGGACCAACAGGTGGAACTGGACCTACAGGTCAAAAAGGACAAAAAGGTGAAGTTGGTGCTGGAGGACCTACAGGACCTACTGGACCCGGAGGTGGTACAGGACCTACAGGACCTACTGGACCTAGTGGTGGAACAGGACCTACTGGTCAAAAAGGACAAAAGGGTCAAAAAGGACAAAAAGGTGCTACCGGTAGTACAGGTGGTACAGGACCTACTGGACCTACTGGTTCTACAGGACCTACAGGTTCTACTGGACCATCAGGTGGTACAGGACCTACTGGTCAAAAAGGACAGAAAGGTGCTACGGGTAGTACAGGACCAAGTGGTGGTACAGGACCAACAGGACCTAGTGGTGGTACAGGACCTACTGGACCTACCGGACCTACTGGACCTTCAGGTGGCTTTACAACTAACTCAAACGCACAAGTAAATAGTTTAGGTGCAGGAACTGCAGGTAGTGGTACCGCAGGTGAGATTAGAGCAACTAATAATATTACAGCTTTCTACTCTGATGAAAGACTTAAAGACTTTGAAGGTACTATACCTAATGCTTTAGAAAAAGTAGTTCAGTTAGGTGGTTATTACTTTAGAGAAAATGAAGTAGCAAAAGAACTTGGTTATGATAATGATAAAAGACAAGTCGGTGTTTCAGCTCAAGAAGTACAAGCAGTATTACCAGAAGTAGTAACAGAAGCACCTATTGATGACCAATATCTAACAGTATGGTATGAGAAGTTAGTACCATTATTAATAGAAGCTATAAAAGAATTAGCAGTAAATTCTCATGCACCTAAGTGTTTAGAAGAGATGGAAGGTTATGCTGATTTAATTGCAAGAATAGAGGAGCTAGAAAACAATGGCTAATATGCAAACAGTACATGTATTAAAAACTAATAGTGAAAGTGACCAACAACCAGTAGCTGTTGTAACTTATGATGATGATACACAAACTTTTTGGAATAAAGATAGTGATAGAAGTGTTTTAGATACTCATACAAAGTCTATATTAGATGCATTTTTTAATGGAATAAGTTAATGGCAATAAGTGGAGCAGGACAACAAAAATCATTTTCAGATTTACAAACTGAGTTTGGTGGTTCCCATCCTATAACTATGGGTGAGTATGCTGCTTTTAGAGTATCAGGTTCTGGTAATACTATTGACATGGATGACTTTGCAGGTGCAGTAGCATTTACTTGGGATAATCCATCAGTAGATTTAGATTTACCTAACAATGCTTTAGTATCTACAGGAAGTTCATCAGGTACTGCTTTAGGTATAGCTGTTATAGGAATGGCTTATCAACCAGCAGATAATAGAATTAGATTTAGATATGGTAAAGGTACTCAAAGTACAGCAGTAACTTATAGTTATTTAAACTTAGGTTATACTGGTGCTGACCCTGATAGTGTAGAAGTACAATTAAATTGGACAGCATCTCAATCAGGTACTGGTACATTTTCTAATGGTAGTGGTGTAACCTCTGGTAATTGGCTCTCAGTAACTGAACAAAGTACAAGTAGTGATAGTGGTTCATTTAATACATATATATGGTCAGCTCAAAAAACTTCATCACAAGGATTTGGAACTGCTTCTTTAGATGCAGGAGCTTTTGCTGGTACTGCTTTAACATTTGCATTTAGAGCAAAAGACTCAAGTGGTAATGTCATAGCTACCTCTAGTACTAGCAATAGTGAAACTATTTATGTCTCTGCTACAAGAAGTGGCTTCGGTGGTGGAGGTCCGGGTGGCGGTGGAGGCTTCGAGCCTTAAGCCAAAACTTGACAAAAGTTGGATAAAACATTATAATACTATTAAAGGTGAATCATGAAGAAAATAGTAATAAGTCTAAATAGAAGACAAGATAGAAAAAAAGAATTTAAAAAAAATAATCTAAAAGATTTTAAATATTTAAAAGCAATAGATTATAAAACTTTAGATAACAAAGACTTTAAAGTTGATGAAAACTTTAGAGACCCTTTTAAAAATAGACCAGTTTTAAAAAGTGAAGTAGCTTGTTTTTTGTCTCATAAAAAAGCATGGGAAGAATGTTTAAGACTTTATGAACCTGTTATTATTTTAGAAGATGATGCAGTTATAAATGAAACATGGGATGAAAAATACTATGAAGAGTTAATAGATGAATATGATTTCATTTATTTACAAAGAAACGAAAATGAACCTGATAAGGTTGTAAGTATAGATGATAGAATAGAAAAACCATCTTATCCTTATAATTTAACAGGTTATGTTATAGGACCAACAACTGCTACACAGTTATTACATAACTATAAAGAAATAATACCAGTAGATGAATATGTTCCTTCACTTATTAAAAAAGATAGGATAAACGCAGTAGCTTTAAAACATGATGCATGTAATCAGTTACCAAGAAGCGTTAGTGAGAGTGATATAGAAAATAATACAATAGCACGAAACTTTACTGTACATCCAATTACAGTAGGTTCAGATAGATTAAAGTGTGTTAAATTAAATACAAGTGCTAGAAAACATGGTATAGAAGTAAAAAACTTAGGTACTAATGTAGAATGGAAAGGAACAGATATGTCTGGTCCGGGTGGTGGAATGAAAGCCAACCTACTAAGAGATTATGTGAATACTCTACCAGACAATGATGTAGTTTTATTTACAGATGCATACGATGTATTTTATGCAGATAATTTAGAAACTATAACTGAAAGGTATTTAAGTTTTAATACTAAAGCAGTTTTTTCAGCAGAGTTATATTGTTATCCTGATGATAGTATAGCAAACGAGTTTCCGGAATCTAATACTCCTTATAGGTATTTGAATAGTGGAACATTTATAGCTCAAGTAGGAGAACTAAAAAAAATGTTTGCTTCATCTACTGTAGCTGATGATGGTGATGACCAACTGTATTATCAGAAGTTATTACTTAGTAATGAGTTTGATATGACTTTAGATTATGAAGGTTATATTTTTCAAACACATGAAGAAGCAACAGGTATAAATAGTTCAGGACAACTTTATAATCCTAGAACAAATTGTTGTGCTTGTATCTATCATGGTAATGGTGGAGACAATACTAAAGATAAATTTAATGCTTTATACAATGTCTTTCATCCTAGAACTGATTATTATTTTAGTCCTAGTAAGTCATACGACATTATAGAAGATGATATGCTAGTAGCTGACTTTATGACTCAAGAACAATGTGAAAGACTTATTGAGTTAGCTGATAAGAATGGAAACTGGGATAGTTTAAAATATGATAAGTTTCCAGCACAAGAAATAAGAATAAAAGAATTAGGTTTGTGGACAGAGTTAGAAGCTAAATGGAATGAATTTATAGTACCAATACTAGAAAAGTATTGGCAACCTACAGAAATGTATGGTTTAAGAGATGCTTTTGTAATGAGATATAATTTAGATACACAAAAAGATTTACCTTTACATACTGATGCAAGTTTAGTAACAGGAAGTATAAAATTAAATGATGATTACGAAGGAGCTGATTTATTTTATCCTAGACAAAATATCAGTAACAAAGAAATACCAGTAGGTAAAATACTTTTATTTCCCGGTATGGTAACACATGGACATGAGTGTTTACCTTTAACAAAAGGAACTAAATATAGTTTTACTATCTGGTCAAACAGATTTCCCGGAGATAATATATAATGGAAATATCAACATATTTAATTTGGAATGTAATAATAACTTTGGTCTTAGGACCTATACTATTTTCTATTCGTAAAAATGAAGCAGAAGCTAAAAGAATAGATATACTTCTAAATAAAACTAGAGAAGAAATAGCTAGAGAATATGTAACTAAACAAGAAGTTAAAGAAGATATGACTGCTCTAATGGAAAGATTAGAAAAACTACATGAAAAAGTAGATAAACTTTTCGAGGTTAAATAATGAAAAAAGAAAAAAGAAAAAATAGAAAAAATTACAGTCCTAAATATTCATCTGAAAGATTAGATATGCGTAATGGTGGTAGAGTTAGATTGGCTCATGGTGGTCAACCTACTCCACCTAATCCTGCAGATTATTTTGATGCAGATGGTGAATTTGATTCAGATGAATACCAAGCTGACCTTGCTAGATACAGAGCCAGACTTGATGCATGGAATGCAGAACACGACAATAATGGTGGTGGTGGCGACAATGGTGGTGGCGACAATGGTGGTGGCGACAATGGTGGAGGAGATAATGGTGGAGGAGATAATGACCCTGACCCATTAGATGATTTATCAGAAGCTGAAAAACTAAGAAGATTTAACCAAGAAAGAAGTTCAAGAAATATAAGAGCTGGTCGTACTGCTGAAGAAATAGCAGCCGGTAATTTAGATGGAGTATTACAAGATGCTAAAGTAGATACTGTTATGGGTCCAGATGGAGTACCCCAAGATACTATAGCAGATTCTGTAAAGATGGCTCAAAAAGGTATGACACCTCAAAAGATAGCAGATGCAACAGCACAACAAGTAGATACTATGAGTGCTACACAAGCTGCAAAGACTGCTGATGTTTCTGCAGTAGGAATGTCTGCTTCTAGAATTACTAAACCTGCAGTAGTGGATGCTGCATCTGGTCAATTATCAGAAGAAGCAATCGCAAGTGTTGAAGAAATTAGAAATTTATCTGGACCTGCAGAAGCAGCTAGAGTTTCAAAAGCTTTAGTAGAGGCTGCAAAAGCAGATACAGTAGAAGGAGTATTATCTGCAGGAGCATATACTCCACAAGTAGTAGGAATAGCAGGACAAATATCAGAAACACCACAAGCAGAAAGAGCTGAAAGAGAAGCTATTGTAGGTGATGCTGCTATGGGTAGTGCTGCACAAATATTAGATACAATAAATTATCAAGCAGCACAACAAAGAACAGTAAAAGGAGAAGCTGCTAGAGGTGCTGCTGCATCTATGGTTGCACAAACTGCAGAACTACCTGAAGATATAGCATCAGCTATTGTAGAAGACCCAGCTAGTGTAGAAGCACAGGTAGATAATGAGCCTGTTTCTGTTCAAGCTGCTATTGCTGCCTTACCTTCTGAAGCATTAGTTTCTTCTCAAATGGAAACTTTACTTTCTGGAATAGAAGATGGTGATATTCCTTTATGGGCTAAACCTGCAGTTGATTCTGTTAATAGTAATTTAGCACAAAGAGGTATGAATGTTTCTACTGTTGGTAGAGATGCATTGTTTAATGCTATTATTCAAACATCATTACCAATAGCTCAAGCAAATGCACAGGCATTACAACAAAGAGCAGCACAAAATTTAACTAATGAACAACAAGCAAACTTACAAGAAGCACAACAAACACAGCAATTAAGATTACAAAACTTAGCAAATAGACAAACTTCTGAAAGTCAAAGTGCTCAGATGTCTCAACAAATGAGAACAATGCAAAGTCAGTTTAATCAACAAACTGTTATGGCAAGTGCTCAACAAAGACAACAAACTGCATTACAGAATTTACAAAATCAACAACAAGCTGCAGTTCTTAATGCTCAAAACCAACAAGCAATAAATGCACAAAATTTAGGTAACGAGCAACAAATAGAAATTGCTAATTTACAAGTAGAAGCTCAAGCTGCTGGTGCTGACCAATCTGCAGAGAATCAAGCAAGACTGGCAGAGATGCAAACTGCTGCTAGATTTATGAGTCAAAATGCTGCGTTTACTCAAGACATGAATAAAGCAAACTTGTCTACAGACCAACAAATGAGATTGGCAAATTTATCTGCATTGAATAGAGCAGGTTCAGAAAATTTAAATGCTGAACAAAGAGCTGAATTAGCAAATTTAAATGCTACTCTACAAACAAATATTAAAAATGCAGAACTTGCAAATGCAATGGGTCTTGCTCAACTTAGTGTTGACCAACAATCTGCATTAACAAATGCAAGAAATAATTTTAATATGGACATGGCTAATTTTAGTAATGAACAACAAGTAGAATTAGCTAATAGTAAATTTGTACAAACTTCTACACTTGCTAATTTAAATATGGAGCAACAAGCTATTATGCAGAATGCTACAGCTATGGCAAGTTTAGATTTATCTACTGCTGATACTAGACAAAAATTAGCAATTAATAATGCTAAAGCATTTTTATCAATGGATATGACAAATCTTAACAATGGTCAACAAGCTAATATGTTAAGAGCACAACAAGACCAACAAAGAATATTAAGTAATCAAGCAGCAGAAAATGCAGCTAGACAATTTAATTCTGCAAGTGAAAATCAAACTAATCAGTTTATGGCAAACTTAGAACAACAAATGAATCAGTATAATACTGCTGCATTAAACCAAGCAGCACAAACAAATGCTTCATTTAAAAATGCTGCAAATGCTGCTGATGCTAATAGAATACAAGATGTTAATAAATCTAATGCAGCTATAATTAATTCATCTAGGCAGTTTAATGCACAAATGGAATATAATACTGAACAATGGAATAGACAAAATGAACAAGCAGTAATAAATTCTAATGTTACTTGGAGAAGACAAGCAAATCAATTTGATACTGCTGCAAAGAATACAGCTAACATGTTAAATGCTCAACAAGCTTTTGGGTTAACTCAAAGTGGATTGTCTTTTGTTTGGCAAGAATTAAGAGACCAAGCAGACTATGACTTTAGATGGGCAGATAATACAGCTACTAGAAAGTTAAATGCTATGGTAGCTGCTGCAGGTGCTGAAGGAGATGCTGCAAAGAATTGGAGTACTAACTTTAATACAGCATCTAGTAAAATAGATAATATGTTTAGTAACGATTACGGAAGTTAAAGGAGAACAATATGGGATGGAAACCGGGAAAATTATTAAAAAAAGTTTTTAAAGGTGTCAAAAGAACTTTTAAGAAAATAGGTAAAGGCATTAAAAGTGCTTTTGGTAAGATAGGAAAGTTTTTTGGTAAATTTGGAGTATTAGGACAAATAGGTATGATGATGCTTATGGGTCCATTAGGCAACATGCTGGGAGGAATTCTTTCAGGAGCAATGGGAACACTCGGCTCGTGGTCTGCTGGTCTAATCCAAAATGGAGGATGGGCTGCTAAAGCATTAGGACATACTATGAAAGCTATACATACAGCAGGAACTTTTGTAGGTAAAGTATATACAACAGTATCTGATACTATTGGTAATGCAGTAGATAGAGTAGGAAACTTTTTTCAAGGTAATGGATTTACACTTAGCGACAACAGAACAAGATTGTTTGACTTTGAAGCACAAAGAAATAATCCAAGGTCTTTATTAGAAACTGGTGAGTATGATGTTGTTGGTAAATATGGAACTCCTAAAACTCCTGATGTTGTAGACCTTACAAAGGTTGATACTGTACCTGATACAAGTGTACCTGATACAGATACACCTGATACAAATATTGATAATGTAACTAGAAATGAAAACAGTAATATAGTAGAAAATGATATTGAGGGTATTCTAAATAATAAACCTGAGATGACTCCTGATGGTATTAAAGTAGGAGAAGTAGATTTACCAACTATAGGACCAGAAGAAATGTTAGATGCTAATGTTGATGTTAATAGTTTACTAAATGATGAGAGGTCACTATATGATACATTTAAAGAAGATGGTTTTGTTGCAGGAGCTGAAGCAGTTGTTGATGCTGGTATAGATAGACTTAAATCTACTACACCTTCTCAGATTGCTGACAGAGTAGTTGACAGAGTAGAAAAAATACCTTTAGATGGTATAACTATGGCAGCAACTCAAGACATTGCTAAATCATATGGTTGGGAAGTAGGTGATACAAATGTAAATTCATATACTTTAATGAACATACCAGCTACAAAAACTGAAGGTGCTGTTTATAATGAGATAGATTATGTTTCAAGATTAAGTGGTAATGCTTTCTATGGTGATATGCTTAGAAACGCACCATCATTTTTACCTGAAACTTTAATTGCTAACAATGATGCTTATGCTCAAAGCTGGTATCAAAGAGCAAGTAATTTAGCTTACGAAAACGATAATATACATGGAGCAGTTTATGGAATCTAATGAAATTTATAGTCAAGAAGGCGTAAGAGCAATAGCTAGTACTAATAGACCTATTCCGGGTCAGTCATTAACTAATAATCCTGATACACCTTATATATGGGAAGGTGCACCAGAACATGTTGATTTTAAAGAAGCTTTACAAGATGTAACTACTCAATTATTAAAACCAGAAAATATGGAGCCTATATTAGGAGCTATAAATGATGGTGTTCCTATAATGGATTTAGTATCACAAATTAGTTATGTAGGATTTAGAGAAGGTAAATTTAATCCAGACTTAATGTTATTATTAGCTGAACCTTTAGCATATATTTTAATGTATATGTCAGAAAATGCAGGTATAAAATATAGAATAGATTCTGATGATGCTGCATCGGCTGCTGATGATGAGCAAGAAGAAAGAAGATATGCTTCATTAAGAAGTAAAAATATTAAAAGATTAAAGAAACAAGAAGCTGAAAAAAAAGTACTTAGTGTTGTAAATAGATTAGATAAAGATATAATAAACCAAATAGATAAAGCACAAGCAAAAGAAATGTCTTCAAGTTTATTAGCTCAAGAAGAAGCTATAGGCGATGAAGGTAGTGCTAATCAAGTTGAACCTAATGAACAACAGCAACAAGCTAGTTTATTAAATAGAACAGAACAAGGAGTTGTATAATGGCTGAAGAAAATAATTATATGTCTGGAAGATATGGTGGCGATTCTGATGGCGGTATAGCTTTTTCAGAAAAGAAACTAGAGACTAGTAGAAAAAGAATTGAAAAAAGACAAAAGTATTTTGATAGATTTCAAAAAATTTATCCTTTTGTAAATGCTGGAGTTAAAATAGGTAATGCTCTTGTACAAGATAGAGCACAAGCTAGACAAAATGAATTAAATTTTCAATTTGCAAATCATAAAATAATTCATGATAATGGCTCGAATGTTAGGGCACAACATGAATTAAATCAAAAAAATGGTGTAAGCGATGTAGATTATTTAAGAGATATATACTATGAAAGAGCCACAAATGAATTAATAGAATATTTTGGAGAAGACCTTGATATAAATTCATTTACAGGTGCTATTTATAATTTTGCTCAAGAACAAGCTGAAGCAACTTTACCCTCATATCAAAACATGGTAAAGGCATCATACGAATTACCTGAATGGGCTGATGATGGAGTAGAGCATCAAGCATGGTTTAACAAAAATCAAGGAGGTAATCCACCTCAAAATTTAATGCAATTAGTGGGATTTCGTATTAGAGATTTTGTTAGAGGTAATGATAAAGAAACTTTAGAAGCACAAGAGCAACTAACTCCTATACAATTACAATTTGCAAAATATGGAGAGTTTCAAAAAACTGCTGAACTTTATCATAACATTACAAGAAATGGTAAAGCTTTATTAGATATATTAAGTAATGAAGAAAAAGATGCAGCAAGAGGTAAAATTATAGGACAACCACAAATAGTAGTTATGGACCCTGTGTATGATGAAGGAGAGAATGTTTTTACTACAGTTACAAAACTTGTAGTAGCTAGAGAAGGTCTAAAAGGTAACGACCCTACTTATTCATCTCAAGTAATAAGTACGGATGTTACACCAGCAAAATCTGATGTAGTTTCAATGAACCATATAATAGAATTACAAGCTAAAGTTCAACCGGGTTCAGAATCATTTACAAGACTTAATGAACTAATTGCACAAGGAGGAACTGGTCCAAATAAACAGTTTAAATATAGTGAATATATAAACCTCGTAAATCAAATAAGTCCAAATGATAGAGTAAAAGATTTTGATGACCTTGATAACTTACTACAAATTAAGTTAGGAAATGATAGAGTAGAAGATGAAAATGGTAATTTGATAGCACTAGGCGAGTGGGATACACTTGCTAAGAGATGGCGAATTAATCCTAATGTAATAAAATCCCCATATCTTATGGAAAAATCAGGTTTAGATAAACTTAAAGTAAGTGTTGATGATTATTTACAATGGTATACAAAAGTAGAGTTTGATGTACCAATTAGTAATCAAGAAGAAGAAGATGATGATGTAAGAGATGATGTTCAAGTTGTTGGTCTTCCTATAAATGCAATCATGCCCGGAGAGTATTTTAGTGAATTCGGTGATGAAGAAAAAAATAATTTAGATGCTATGTTCAAAGAAGCATTAGGAAAACCTGTAAGTGCAGAAGGATTTGGTTTAACTGAAATGATAATGGAAGACCCAAATAGAGAAACATATAAAATTTCTAATATAAATTTTGCATTACATTTTAATAATAAAAGTTTACCAGATGACTATTTCGATATTTATGTTACTCCTGATGGAAGTATTCCTACTTATTTTGTAAAAGCAGGTGAGCAACTTATCTTAGAATAATGCAGCAAATAAAAGAATTACAAGATTTTGATGACAGAAGAAAAGCTTATTTGAGTGACAGAGACCCTTATGGCATAGTAGATATGACTACAGGAGAAGCTATCAAGTACGCAGCAGAGATGGGGGCTTCTGATTCTCTTAGGGGTATTAATCAATTAATTAGTCAAAGTTTTAATAGAGAAGAAGAACTAGAAAGACTAAGACAAGATGATAAAAAACTTAGATTGATAATGACTCATCCTGATTTTGGTACAGAAGCTAGTACAGCTTTTTTTGCTGCTGCTATTGGAGCAGACCCTATAAGTTATATACCTTTTGCAGGTTGGTTAAAAAAGGGTAAGTCTGCTAAAGACTTTGCGGACTTTGCAAAATATGGATTTACTGCAGGTGCTGCTGTTTCTTTTTTAGGATATACTCCAGAAGACTATGCGTTATTTGTAGATGATGATGCTTCTTTTGTTACTAAAAAATTTGAACAAACTACTGTAGGAGGAACTGTTGGTGGTGTTCTATCTTCTGCAGGTGCTAAAGTAGCAGATGTTTATATGAAAGCTAGACATGGTAAAAGTATTTTTCAAGGCAATACTCCTACCTTTGTTGTAGATGATGCTAACAGTCCAAATAAACCTGCAATTATTAACGAAGGTGGATTTAAAGAAGGTCAAACTGTATTTTTACAAGATAGAAAAAATCAAGGTGTTATAACAAGAATAGATGAAACTAAGAACATAGCAGAAGTAAGAATAAGTAATGCTAAAACAGGTAAGTCTGTTAGAAAAGAATTTTTTATTAATGAACTTACAGGACTAAAACCTACAAAGAAAAAAGGTTCAAAAGCTTTAATAGATTCATTTATAGTAAGTAAAGGTAAAGGAAGACAAGGTAGAATTTATACTATTCATGATAGTATTCGTTCTCGTATACATAAAGGTTTTCAAAAAGATATATCTTATCAAATTACAAAAACTAAAGATGGGTTTACTGTTTCAAGAAATACAGTAGAAAAAGGTATAGACCCTGACTTACCATCACAACCATTTAGAACATCAGAAAAACTACAAACTTTTAAAACTTTGCGTGAAGCTAAAAACTTTGCAGTAAAAGAAATTAGTCCTAATGCAAAAGGTAAACCTAAAATGACTAGAGCAAAGTTAAATGAAAGAATAGTTGATGCAGCACAAAATGTAAATAAAAAAGATGAAAACTCTGCAAGATTATCTCTTTCTAATATTTGGAAAAGTATAGGAGGAGATAGTTTAGGTGATTTAATGTGGAACAGAATATTAAAAAGTCCAGTAGAATTTGGTGGAGCTGGTATTGGTGCTGCTACTGGTCTTACAATGACAGAATATGAAGATAGTATGACTGAATATTTTGGTAAAATATTAGGAGGTGCTTTGCTTGGAGGTACTGGAGTTGCAGGTTTAAAAAAATTAGACAGTAAATATGCAAATAATAAATTTGCAGATTTGTTTGGATTTGAATTAGTAGCAGACTATGGTTTACCTACTGCATATAAAGCTGGAAAACAAGAATTTTATAAGACTAAAAATCAAATTACTTTAGATTTTTATGACTTACTTAAAAGAGCAGAGAAAGACTTATCCAAAGAAGAGAACAGGCTTTTGTATATAATGATGTCTGGAGACCCCGAAGACTTTTCAAAATTATCAGATGAGGTAATCCAACTAGGAGATGATGCTAGAAAACTCTTAAAAAAATATGGACAGGAGTTAGTAGACTTAGGCTTATTAAATGAAAAGACATTTTTGAAAAACATAGAAACTTATATGCATAGAGTATATAGAAACAAAGATGCTGAGTTTAGAAGTAAAGTAACTTTAGGAAGAGATATAAAAACTATAGCTAACAATTTAAAACCTAGAGGACTCCCGCCAAAAGAAGTACAGCCAAGAATGTTTAAAAAGAAATGGAAAAACGAAGGTTGGTATATAGATGAAAAATTACCTAATGGTAAGTATAGAATAAGAAGAGACTATACAAAACAAGAAAGATTAGACCTAGGTGAAATGGAAGATTTTTCTTTATCACTAGTTGAAACAGGTAAATTATTATCTAATGATATAGCAGCTACTAAATTTTTTAATTTAATAAGTAAACAGTTCTCTATAGGTGCAGCAAACTTTAAAGCAGGTAAATTACCAGATGGTACCGAGATAGATAAAAGCATGTGGAAACAAATTCCTGATGTAAATATAAGAGGTACTAATGTAAAAAAATATGGAGACTTGTCAGGTAGATATGTAGATAAGTATGTATATAATGATGTTGTTCATACTTTTCAATTAGTAAAAGGTGCTGACCCCGGTATAGGAAAAATGGCATTAGATACTTACGATACTGCTTTAGGAATTTGGAAAAAAACTAAAACAGCTTGGAACCCTGCAACTCATGTAGCTAATACTGTTTCTAATATTATATTAATAAATTTTGCAGGTACAGGTCAGCACATGTTAGGACCTGCTCTTAAATCTTATCTAAAAAGAGATAAAAATTTTGAAGATAATTTTTTATATGGAGGTTTTGGTGCTGATTTATTGAGTAATGATATAACAAAGTTTGCTACAGATAATAGTGATTATTTTACAAAAAGAATAAATCAAATGAGTGATGCAAAAAATCCTATAGTAACTGTTGCAGATATGGTAAAAGCAGGATGGAATAGTAAAGCAAATGTTTTAAAATTTACTGCACAACAAATGGAAAATCTGTATCAATTTGAAGATAGAATATTTAGACATGCTGTTTATTTAGATAGAATTAATAAAGGTTTTTCCAAATCAGAAGCTGCTGCAGATGCAAGAAAGTGGTTTATTGATTATGATATTAATGCTCCTTTTATACAAAAACTAAAAAGAACTGCATTACCTTTTGTTAGTTATACATATAGAGTAGCACCCTTACTTGTAGAAGGAGCTGTCAGAAGACCTAGTGCAGTAGCTTTATGGGCAGCAGTAGGTTATGCAATTAATAATTGGGGAGTAGGAGCTACTGATGATGAAGTAGGCGAAAAGTTAGATAGACTAACTATGCGTGAAAATGATAAAAGAACTTTATGGAATATTCCGGGAATGCCACCCAGTATTATTAGATTACCATATAATAGTGAAAATGGTGATGCAATGTATGTTGATGTTACTAGATGGCTACCGGGAGGAGATATATTTCAACAGAAAAGAGAGGGAAAAGGACTGAGTGTTGATTTTTTACCACAACCTTTACAACCGGGAGGACCTTTAGTTGATTTTACATATACTCTTTTGACTAAAGAAGACCCATTTACTGGTGATGAGATAGATGATAATGCAGAGTTTTTTGGTATTAATGCACCTGTGTTAATTCATTTCTTTTCTCATCAATTACCTAATATACCGGGTATGCCGGGTTCATATGCTACAGAAAGAATGAATAAAGTAATGAAGCAAAACCCACCAGACCCCGGTACTATTGCAGCAGACTATATAGCACCTATATTAGGATTTCATACTAAAGAATCATTAGCAGAACAAGGTGCTGGTTATGAAAATTTTAAGCCTTCTCCCTATGCTGTTCCATATAGTTTTAGTGAAGCTATGGCTTATACATTAGGTATTAAATTAAAGCCTTTAGATAGTTCTAAAAGTTTTTTACAACAAAAGTTTGGACTTGACAAAGAAGCTGCAGAAATACAAAGTGACATAGAAGAGTTACATAAAGACTATCAATATGGTTATCTAGGACCTAAAGATTATGAAAGAAAACTTAGAGTACTAGAAGAACAACAACTTGAACATGCTGCTAGATATAATAAATTTGTAAATACATATTATGCTTTACAGTTACAAATTCCATATGATGAAGGTCAAAAAATTAATAGAGAAGTTGCAGAAGAAATAGCTTCAAAAGTAAAACTAAATCTCGAAGATACTGAAGAAGAAAGAATTAAAAAATTTGATGGTGGCGGAGTAGATGTTCCATATACTAAAGATGCTCCAAGAGATAGAGTAGATAAGTTTACAGGAGAACCTTACTCAAAACAAATGGAAAATTTAGGATTTAATAATGTCAGAAATTAATAGAGAAGATGTAGATAAACTTTTAAAAGATTATTTTCCTACTACTATTCCTAATTATGGAATTACTATATTAAAAAATAATGATTATAATTTAGATGAAATGAGTAGAAAAGCTGCTAATGATGCTATTAGAATAGGCACCTTTACTCCAAAACCTAAAGATAATAAATTTATTAAGTTTATGAAAAAGGGTAATGAATTTTTTTGGGGTCCACCTAGACCTGATGCAAAGTATCCAGCGTTAGCTCAAGCTACAGATGAGTGGTTTGATGCTTTAAATTTTTTAGGACCATCAATAGGTGCAATCAAAGGAGCTAGAAATATATCTAAAGGTTTAGATAAGTATAGAGATATTAAAAATACAAATTTAGTAATACGAAATGGTCAAGTTTTTAAAGGTGCTGACAACCCTAATTATAATGTTATAAGTGCTACTTTAGGCAGAGAGGGTGCAAGACAAGGTTCGTTTTTTGCTCTGGATGAACAACTAGCTGCAAGATATGCAAGTGCAATAGCAGTTAGATTTCCAAATAAAACTAATAATGGAAGTAGAATAAGAGAAGTACAAGCTATTTATACTGCTCCAGCAAGAGAAGTAGTTCAAGGTGGTAAAACTTTTAGTATGGCAAATCCTAATAAAGGTTTTATAAAAGAATTGAAACAAGAAGTTAATAGGTTAATGAAAAAAGGGAATAGGAATTATTTGAATTTAAATGCTACTGACCAAATGCAATATATAGAATTAAATCAATTACTTAACTCTATAACTTTTGGTAATCGTGCTCGTAAAACAGCAGAACAAGCTAGATATGGTGGTTATATATATGGTCTAACTCCTATACAAAGAAAATTTTTTCTAGATAGAGGATATACAAATCTATATCAAAGAAATGGAGCACACAAAACAGGAGTAGTTGTCGCACTTAGAGATGTAAGACCTTATAAAGTAACACTTAGAAAAGATAAATTTAAAGGCGATGGCGTTTATTATACACAAGAAAGATTAAAAGACTCAAAATATATAGTAGATGAAAAAATATTAAATAAAGAAGTAGTAGAACAAGGTGCTGGTTATCAAAATATTAATAAGTTTACAGGACAACCTTATTCTAAAGAGTATAGTTTTAGTGAATATTTGGCTGAAGCAGACAAAATATTAAATAAAGTAGGTGACTAATGAATATAGAATTATGTAAAGCAGAAATAACTAGACATGAAGGTAAAGTGTTAGAGATATACGAAGATAGTTTAGGATACAAAACTCTGGGTATAGGACACTTATGTCAACCAGAAGACCCAGAATATAATTGGGAAGTTGGTACACCTGTATCAGAAGAAGTTGTTGATATGTATTTTGAAGATGACTTTAACAAACACTTAGCAGAAACTATTCATGTGTTTGGTTCAGAAGAAGCATTTTATAATTTACCTTCTGACATACAAAGAGTCTTGGTAAACATGTGTTTTAATTTAGGTGGTACTAGATTATCTAAATTTAAAAATATGTTGTTAGCATGTAGAGCACATAACTGGAGAGAAATGGCAGTACAAATGGAAGATAGTCGTTGGTATGGTCAAGTGGGTAGGCGTAGTAAGGAACTAAAAGATTTGGTATTACAACAAAGTGATTCTGTATACTGAAAAACAATTAGAAAATTCTTACAATGCATACAGAAGAATGCAAATAAAAAAAGATATGGCTTTTGTATCTTTAGAAAATTTTAGAATTATTTTTGAAGAGATATTACAAGAGTTATTTCATGAGGATATAATATGAAAAATTTATTAAAAAATATCGTAGGTGCAGTAGCTCCAACATTAGGTACAGCTTTAGGTGGTCCTATGGGTGGTATGGCAGGTAACATGATTTCAGAAGTTTTAGGTTGTCCTAACAACCCTAAAGCTATTGAAAAAGCAGTAGCAGAAGCTACGCCTGAACAAATGTTAGAACTCAAAAAAGCTGAACAAGCTTTTGAAGTTCAAATGAAAGAACTAGATGTTGATGTATATAAACTAGAAGTAGAAGATACTCAAGATGCAAGAAAGAATTTTAGTAAAGACTGGACTGCTCGTATTATGGGTATAGCTACAGTAGGTGGTTTCTTAGGATATATATTCCTAGTAACACTACAACCGCCAGAGCAGAACTCTGAGGCTTTGATTAACTTAGTATTAGGTTATCTTGGTGGTCTAGCATCAGCAGTAATTAGTTTTTACTTTGGAGCTTCTAACTCTAGTAAAGATTAATGCAAGAAGTAGTAACTATTATTCAACAAGTAGGCTTTCCTATTGCAGCAGCTTTAGGATTAGGTTGGTTTATATATAAACTTATCATGCGTATTGTTGATGGTATGGAAACTAAGTTAGAAACTTTAGATGATAAAGTTCAAACATCTTTAGATACTATGGAAGAGAGAGTGACTACAAAACTTGATAGTCAGTATGGAATTATTGTTGCTTTAATTGATAGAGTAAGAGCTTTAGATAATCAAAGTATCAGACAAGATGTATTATTAAAAACATTATTAGGTGTACCTAACCTAATAGATATAGATAAAATAGCAAAGGCAGATAGAGATGACCAAAGAAAAGATTGATAGAATAGAAGATGTACATCCAATGAAGCAGATTACTATTGCTTCCTTTGTACAGCTTGGAATGTTTGGATTTATGCTTCTGTGTTTTCTTATGATAGGTAAGTTAACTGCAGATGAAATTGTATTTAAATTTAAAAGCCCTAGTTTTAGTGGTGAAGGAACTTCTGCTCATTACTTGACTATAGAAAATCAAGAGTTTACTAGAAAGATGAGTATAAAAGAAGAACTAAAAGCTTTACAGGACCAGATAGAAAGAGATAAAGAAAACACAACACTAGCAAGGTTTATAAGAAACTTGGAATCTAGAATATATGCACAATTATCTAGACAGCTTGTAGAAAATTTGTTTGGAGAAAATCCAAGCACAAGCGGAATATTAGAATTAGAAGGTAATACTATTGAATATAGTATTGAAGATGGAATTATAACTTTAACAATTACAGATAGCGATGGAAATATTACGACTATTCAGTTGCCTATTGGTGATTTTAGCTTTTAGTGGTTGTGCAGTATTATCTAAGAACACAGATTTAGTATTATCACAAGACATAGAAAACCCAAAGGTAATAAATTTACAATCAGAAGAATTATTAAATTTACCACCA
>TARA_R100000353_G_scaffold66955_2_pt1 | contig 20835 bp, 21 predicted proteins | sample TARA_R100000353 | Tara Oceans TARA_R100000353 (sample SAMEA2620663) | marine metagenome | biome: marine biome (ENVO:00000447); feature: surface water layer (ENVO:00002042); material: "saline water (ENVO:00002010), including plankton (ENVO:xxxxxxxx)" | depth 5 m | reverse complement strand
ACGACATTGAAAACTTGGCTTGAATTACTGCCGGAACATATCTGGGGCAATGTTCGTCATGCTCCACCCATAACCCATCATCTTAAACTGCCCCCTAGAAAGAATGCCTCTGGTATTGATTGTGAGGTTATTTTTTTGGCTCTGGATGCTCCCAAGGATGTTAGAAAGTTGTTATCTCTGGAACTTACCGGGGCGTTTGTTAATGAGGCTAAAGAGTTACCTAAAGCCGTTATTGATGGTCTAACGCACCGTGTCGGCAGATATCCAACTAAGGCAGATGGATCTGCTTCTTGGCATGGGATTATAATGGACAGCAATCCTTGCGATGATGATCATTGGTGGTTTCGACTAGCTGAGAAAGAAACACCCAAAGGAAAATTTAAATGGCAGTTTTTTAACCAGCCCGGTGGCGTAACAGAGGTCAAGACCGATGATGTACCCGAAGATATGCCCGAGGCTCAAGGGTTTATTCAGCAAGCCAGTAAATGGTGGAAGGTCAATGACAAGGCTGAGAATATCGGCAACCTACCCGAAGATTATTATTTGCAGTTGCTGGGTGGTAAAAACCTTGATTGGATACGTTGTTATGCTGAAGGGAAATACACCTATGTACAGGAAGGTAGACCCGTCTGGTCCGAGTATGACGATACAACTATGTCGGCTGACCTAGAGCCTATTAATGGCATTCCTATTAATATCGGCTTGGACTTTGGACTAACTCCGGCTGCTATCTTTGCCCAAAAAATGCCGAATGGACGGTGGCATATACTCCATGAACTGGTGACGTTTGATATTGGTCTGGAACGGTTCTGCTCTTATCTTAAAAGCGAACTTGAAATGCGTTTTGCTGGGTATGATGTATTTGTATGGGGTGACCCGGCTGGGATGCAGAGAGATCAAATATTTGAAACGACAGCATTTTCCCACCTAAAAACACATGGCATTATGGCTCAACCAACAGCGACTAATGATTTTAGGACGAGGCGTGAGGCGTGTGCCATACCTATGGGGCGTTTAATTGATGGTAAGCCCGGCTTTATGGTGGACCGTAAATGCCAGAGATTAAGAAAAAGCCTAGCTGGTGGATATCACTTTAAGCGAATGCCGATTGGTGCTGGGCAAGAACGATTTAAAGATACACCTAATAAAAATGAACATTCCCATGTGGGGGATGCTCTAGGCTACTGCCTGTTAGGTGGTGGCGAGCATAGACGTATGACCGTAAGGAATACACACAGGCAACAAACTACAACAGCACAAGTATTGGATTTCGATGTTTTCGCTTAATGACATAAACCGGGTTACCCGGATGGACTACCCACGCCATCAGATTGTGCGATGGGAACCCGAACACTATAAAGAGATTGACCTTAATGACCATGACAAACAGACACTTGGGCATTTCCATGATTATCTAGAATACTTATCTGTTTTTGCTGAAGGTGGTGACAGTTTTACGGCTATAGGTGACGGTGTTATATATGCCATGTTTGGGTGTTTCCCATTATGGCATGGTGTAGCCGAGGCGTGGCTCCTTCCCTCTCGACATATTAAACGCAAAACTATCTCCATGCACCGGGCATCATTGTTGTTTTTTGACTATTATGCACAGAAAAAAGAACTAAAAAGATTACAATTCACCGTACATTCAACCAATTTTCAAGCAGTACGCTGGGCAAAAAGGTGTTACTTTAATGAAGAAGGAACATTGAAACATTATGGACCAGATGGAAAGGATCACTATATGTTTGCGAGGTACTACTAATGGGTGGATTATTTTCAAAACCTAAAGCCCCACCACCACCATCTCCGGCTGTTGAGGAAACTGTAACGGCTCAAGAGGCTGCTGCTACTGCCGAACAAAAAAGGCAAAAGTCTATTATGGCTACTACTGCTTCTAAGAAAAAAGGTGGCATGATGGGATTGATGATGTCGGGTGGCACTAGACCAGACTATGGTGAGCAAAACCTAAAACAAAAACTTGGTGGTGGTGTTCGTAATCCAAGGAACTTAGGTTAATGGCTGAAGAAGAAAAAGAAGAAGAGAAAGAGGAAAAACCATTAGAGCCGTATGTTGAAAGACCACAAAAGGTTTGGAGAAGAAATCCAAAATATACAAAGCCTGTGCATGAGGAAGATGAATGAGAAAAGTTCATAAAAATCCTAAAGGTGGTTTATCCGAGGCTGGACGTAAACATTTGAATAGAACTACAGGATCCAATTTGAAGGCTCCGGTAAAAAAAGGAACTAATCCACGCAGAATTTCGTTTGCTGCTAGATTTTCCGGAATGAAAGGTCCAATGAAAGATAGCAAGGGTAGACCAACTAGGAAGGCTCTTGCATTAAAGGCTTGGGGTTTTGGCTCTGTCGAGGCTGCAAGAAATTTTGCTAACCGTCATAAAAAAACATAAAGGAGATTTATTATGCCCGGACATTATGGAAAATCTAAAACTAAAGGTAAGACATTAACTAAAAAGCAAAAAACTTTGCCAGCTAGTTTACAGAAAAAAATTATGGCATCTAAAAAGAGGAAAAAATAATTATGTCACTTTATAGAAATATAAATGCTCGTAAGAAAAAAGGCATATCTCGTAGCAAAAAAAATACAACAATATCTGCAAAAGCATATGCAAATATGAAAGCTGGATTTCCTAAAAAGAAAAAGAAAAAATAATGGCTGATCTATCTGTTCAAGAACTAAAGAAAAGATATAAACGGTGCGAAGACCACAAAAATAACTGGCGTACCATTTATGAAGAGGCGTATGAATTTGCCTTACCTATGCGTAACCTTTATGACGGTTACTATGAGGGTGATGTTCCCGGACAGAATAAAATGAAAAGAGTGTTTGATAGTACGGCTGTCCATTCAACAGCAAGATTTGCTAACCGTTTGCAATCATCATTATTTCCACCACAACAAGAGTGGTGCAGATTAATGCCGGGTGCTGACATACCAGAAGAAAGAAAGATTGAGGCACAGACAGCTTTAGACTTTTACGGTAAAAGAATGTTCCAGATTATGCGTACATCTGGTTTTGATTTAGCTATGGGTGAGTTTTTGTTAGACCTAGCTATTGGCACTAGTTGTATGCTGATACAATCTGGTGATGAAAATACACGCATACGTTATACGGCTGTGCCTAGTTTCCAAATATCTTTTGAGGAAGGTCCTAACGGTAACCCGGACACAGTTTATAGAAGATTAAAAAGAGCATTTAATGTTATAGAAAAAGAGTTTCCAGATGCTGAGATACCTCAAGAGTTAATTGATAAATACCAAGAAGATCCTACTGAAAAGGTTGAATTGCTAGAGGCAACATATACGAATGACGGTGTAATTTATTACTGTGTGTCTACAATGGAAGAAGACATAAAACTAGTATCTAGAAAGTTAAAAAGTTTTCCTTGGGTTATATCTAGATACATGAAGGCAAGTAATGAACGATACGGTAGAGGTCCTGTATTGTACGCATTGCCGGATATCAAAACATTAAACAAGGTAACCGAACTGACATTGAAAAATGCAAGTATTTCTATAGGTGGAGTTTTTACTGCCGTGGACGACGGGGTCCTTAACCCGGAAACAATATCGATTGTACCGGGTGCAGTTATTTCAGTTTCCTCAAACGGTGGACCAAGGGGAGCATCACTTGCTCCTCTTGCTCGATCGGGTGATGTAAACTTATCGCAGCTAGTAGCCAATGATCTTAGAACTAATATTAAGAAGACATTGTTAGATGAGAGCCTTGCACCAGAGAATATGAGTGCGAGATCAGCTACAGAGATACAGGCAAAATTATCTGAGTTATCACAAAACCTTGGCTCTGCTTTTGGACGTTTGATAAGTGAAACAATGACACCAATAGTAAGAAGAACATTAGAGTTAATGGATGAAATGGGCATGATAGAACTGCCACTAAAGATAAACGGTCTAGAGGTACAGATTGTACCTACCTCACCTTTGGCTATGGCTAACAATATGGAAAAAGTAAATGATGTTATGAACTATTTACAGATAGCACAATCACTAGGTCCAGTTGGTCAGACATTAGTTAAACAGGATAAGATCGGTGATTACTTAGCAGATATGCTATCTATCCCGGCTGAACTCAGAACAACACCAGAAGAAAGGGCTGCGATGCAAGAACAGATGTTAGCAACAGCACAGGCTGTAGCTGAACAGCAAGGCGTAGACACAGCACCTATTGAAGAGGCAATCGCACAATGAGCCAAGCAGATAAAATAAGATCTATAAATGATCCCGGTTGGGATGGTGTTAATGCGAATGTACAGCAATTAAAAGTAAATAATTTTGATGCACAAAAAGAATTAGATCTTTTGTATCATCGTTGTTTTACTTCTGAGGAAGGTGCAAAAGTTTTAACACATTTACGAAGTGTGACGATAGAACAACCAGCATGGATGCCGGGTGCTGATGCATCTTTTGGTTATTCTAGAGAAGGTCAAAACAGTTTAATCAGAGAAATAGAATTAAGGATAAGGAGAGCCAATGGAACAACAAGCTGAAACTGTACAAGAAGTACAGGAAGATAAAGGGTTACTAGCAAATGCATCGGCAGAGGCAGAAGCTACAAGGGAAGAGCCTGTAGGTGAGCCAGAAAGTATTCCTCATAGAGCAGAAGATGTACAGGCTAAAATTCCAGATAGACCGGACTATGTGCCGGAAAAGTTCTGGAATAAAGAGCAAGGGAAGATAAGAGAGAAAGATGTATTTAAATCATTTACTGAATTAGAAAAAAAATTTTCACAAGGACAACATAAAGCCCCGGAGAGTTACGATGATAAAATCTTGGTTGATGCTGGTTACGATAAAAGTGATGACATGGTTGGAGCCTATACAGAATGGGCTAAAGAAAATGGTATTAGTCAAAAAGCGTTCGATGACCTTGCCGGAAAAATCATCGGAATGGCTGGAGAAAGAGAGCAAGAGGCTCAATACAGTTCGGAAGAAGAAATGGAAAAACTCGGTCCCAACGCCAAAGAAATCGTCAACCAAAACCTCGAGTGGCTCGAAGGCATGGAAAGAAAAAAAGTCTTCTCGGAAGAAAAAGTCGAAGCCATAAAAATGTTTGGTTCAACTGCGATAGGTAATTTAGTATTGAGAGATTTTAGACAAATGATGGGTGATCTTAAACCATTGCCTACTGTAGTAGCAGAAAACGTAAATGAAACACAGGAAGAGTTCGATGCTCGAATGCAAGAAATGATGAATGATGAAAGATGGGTTAATAAAGAGCCATCCTATATGCGAAAAGTAGAAATGGAGTTTGAGCGTAGATTTCCTGACTAAATTCCTCCCGGAAGAAATGGGGCTGGTTTATGTGTTTCCCCTCGAGAGCCAGCCCTTTTTTCGTACAAAGTCTAGATTAGTAGTTTACAAGTAATAATTATCTGTGCTATGGGTTAAGTGATCGATAACTCTTTGAGCCGATCTGACATGATTAATTCATCGTTGCGTTAACGTATAACGTAGTCAGAAGGCTGGGATCTCCCAACAACCTTTAGGCGATTGCTTAAACTTTAACTAATGTAGGGAGATTTTAAAATATCTACTGGATTATCTACTGCATTTACACAGATTTTTGATGCTGAAGTAAAGCAAGCGTATCAAGCTACTGCTCAGTTGACAGGTGTGTGTAGATTGCGAACTGGGGTTGTGGGGTCCACAGCCAACTTCCCCAACATCGGAAAGGGGCAAGCCCAAGTGAGATCACCTCAAACTGACGTTACGCCTCTAAACACAAGTTTCGGAACAACTTCTGTAAGTCTTACAGATTATGTTGCCCCGGAATATAGTGACATTTTTAACCAGCAAAAAGTAAATTTTGATGAACGTCAAGAATTGGCTCAAGTCGTAGGTAATGCGATTGGTCGTAGACAAGATCAGATTTTACTTGATGCATTACTCGCAGCAAGTGCTGGATCTACTGTAGCAAACACGGTGGTAACCACAGGCTCTGCCTCTGCGTCAGATCTAAGCGTAGGAAAAATATTGGCAGCTAAGAAAGCCTTGGACACAAAAAGTGTACCACCAACAGATAGGCACTTAATTATTCATGCGAATAACTTGTCTGCATTACTAGGTGATGAAAGAGCGATTTCTGGCGATTTCCAGAATATTCGTGCCTTAGTAGCTGGTCAAATTAATTCCTTTTTAGGATTTACCGTACATATGATCGGTGACCGTGATGAAGGTGGTTTGACTATTGATGGTTCTTCAGACAGAACTTGCTTTGCATTTCATAAGCAATCTGTTGCTATGGCTGTTGGTATGCCACCATCAACTGAAATTAATTACATTGCTGAGAAAACTTCATTCCTAGTAACAGCTAAACTTTCGGCTGGGGCTGCTGTGATAGACACAGACGGTCTTGTCGATATTATTTGTAGGGAGAGTTAATATGGCGTTTGCAAGATCTGGATGGGGTCCACTTGGTGGACAATCTAAAGCTGGCACAACACCGGCTCTGTATGTCTATACAACAACTGATGCACATACTGCTGTTGATGCATCCGGTTACTTTAATGATTTATCTGACACATTAAGTGTTGGTGACATGATTATCGTACACGGTGCAACTGGTGGTACTAGAACTGTAACCATGCATATTGTGGTTTCAAATGCTAGTGGTGTTGTTGATGTAAGTGATGGCACAACTATTGGTGCTGTTTCTGATAGTGACTAATAAATAGAGATTGGGCGAGGTTCCCAAGGCATTGGCTTTCTCCCCTCGCCCAAACCAATTAATGGAGTTTATATATGGCAAGTGGCGATACTGACGTATCAATCTGTAACAAAGCATTATTATTATTAGGCTCTTCTTCTATTACAAGTTTTTCTGACGGCACTCCACAAGCGAGTGCTTGTTCTACTTTATACCCGGATATCAAGAGATCTACTTTAGGTATGTATCCTTGGTCTTTTACTGTAGCCAAAGCACAGCTTACTAGACAAACAGCTACACCTAATTCTGAATGGGAATACCAGTTTACTTTACCTAATGATATGCTTAATGGCGTTCCAAGGTCTGTACGAACATCTGGTTCTGCCGGGTCAGCTATTTATAAAAACTGGGAAATAAATCAAGCAGCCGATGGCACAACTGTTTTAATGACCGATAGCCTTACAATATTTATTGATTATCAAAAGGCTGTAGGTGAAACTTTAATGCCACATTATTTTGTACAATTATTAGGTTATCAAGTAGCTTGGCATTTAGCCGAAGTTATAACTGATCAAACAGCCAAATCACAGTATTGGCGTGAGATTGCATTAGGCACAGCTACAGAAAATCAACGAGGTGGATATTTTAGACAGGCAGCTAATATAGATGCTGGTGGTCAAACACCGTCAGTTGTAGGTGATTATTTATTAACAGATATTAGAGCATGAGCAGATTACAACAATATCAATCAAGTTTTTCTCATGGCGAAATAGATCCTCTATTACGAGGGCGTGTAGATATAGAACAATACTACAGTTCAGTAGCCGAGGCTAAAAATGTTATATTTGAACCACAGGGTGGGTTTAGCCGTAGACCGGGATTAAAATATGTTGCTGACTATACATCTGATGTTGGTACAACTGATGAAATAAAACTTGTACCTTTTGAGTATTCTACCGGGCAAACTTATCTATTAGTGTTAAGTATATCAAACACTATAAGTCAATCTAGTACGACTTTGCGTCTTCATGTTTACAAAGATGGTGTACTACAAACTAACCTTAACGGTGGTGGTGCAAACCATGTTGATTTTACTTTAACTTTTGCTACTGGTTTACATTCTGGCTTTACATTAAGACAATTAAATTTTACGCAAAACAAAGATACAGTAATTTTTACTAATCGTAATATGTTTCCTTTTAAACTTGTTAGAGGTGCTAGTGATACTACTTGGACTTTTTCAGTTTTAAATACATTGAACCCACCTAAAATTAGAGGTGATTTAGTTGGTCTAAGTACTGGTATAGCAAATCCATCTGGAACTTTAACAGCATCAGCAACTACAGGAAATATTAAACTAACAACTAGTCTATCATTTTTTAATACTGCTACAGTTGGTCAACAAGTTTATCAATCAAAAGGTTCATTAGGAGCCACAACTTGGAGTGGTTTTGGCAAAGCAGTAATAACTAAATTTTTATCTTCAACTACAGCCGAGGCAGTTGTATTAGTACCATTTTCTACTACTGATGCTATATCAAGTGGTGAATGGGTTTTTGATGACAGTTTTCACGATGCTTGGAGTACTTCAATAGGCTATCCACATACTTGCACTTTCCATGAAGGCAGATTGTATTTTGGTGGAACGTATAGCTTACCAATGACATTGTTTGGAAGTAAGGTAGGTGAATTAAATTTTGGACCATCTGAAAATCTAGATGATGATGCATTTGTTGTACATATGGAAACTGACACTCTTAATACTATTGTAGGGTTAAGATCGGGTAGAGATTTACAAATATTTACTACTGGTGGTGAGTTTTTTATTCCACAAGCTGATCTAGACCCAATTACACCATCTAACGTATCGGTTAAAAGCACAACTAAAAGAGGATCTAAAGATGGTATACGCCCTACTGCAACAGAGGGTGGTACATTTTTTATACAACGGCAAGGCAAGGCATTAAGGGAAATGTTATTTAGTGATGTAGAATTATCCTATGTTGCTAATAATATCAGCCTGTTAGCAAGCCATCTTATAGTTGATCCTAAGTCTATGGCTGTACGCCCGGCAACTGATACAACCGAAGGCGATTTATTAATGATTGTTAATGGCACAAGCACCACAGGATACAGGGCAGCTAGTTCTGGGTTAGGTGGTACACTTGCTTGTTTTATGTTGCACAAACAGCAAAATATTGTAGCCCCTTCTTTTATACAAACTGATGGTACATTTTGTGATATTGCTGTAGATTTAGATGTTATATATGCGATTGTAAAAAGGACTATCAATTCTGCTACAAAATATTATTTAGAAGTATTTGATGATGATTTTACGACAGATAGTTCGGTCCAGAAAACTAGTAGCTTTAGTGGCACTAGCTATAACCTTGTACCTCACTTACAGGCTAAGACAGTTAAGGTAGTTAGAGATGATATAGTAGAAAGTGATGTTAGTAATGTAAATTCATCTGGTACTATTACAACATCTGCACAGCCATCATCATATATAGAAACTGGATTAGATTTTACTGTCACTGTAAAGACTAACCCGGTAGAGCCTAACTTGCCTAGTGGTCGAGTAGTTACACAAAAGAAAAGAATATTAGAAGTTTCCCCTGTTATGTACAGGACACAGAACCTAACTATTAATGGTTTTGAAGTTCCATTACAGACTTTGCCGTATAGTGGTGGTGGTACAGTTCCAACTATAACCGGGATAAAAAAGATGCATGGTATAGCTGGCTATAACACCGATGCACAAATAACCATAAGTCAATCAAAGCCTGTATTTTTTACGGTGTTGTCGATGGACTTTAAATTAGCAGTAGGATCGTAGATGGCACAGTATTTACCTTTTATAGCAATGGCAGTATCAACAGTCGGAGCCGTTGCAGATTACAGAGGCAAACAGGCACAAGCCCAACAACTAGAGGCACAGGCAAAGCAAACTGAATTACAAGGGCGTGTAAACGCTGTAGCGTACAAAAGACAAGGTAATGAGGTATTGCGTAGGATGAACCAAGTATTGGCATCTAACGTAGCCAGAGGAGCAGCCAGAGGTCTTAATCCTTTTGGTAGTGCTGGTGTAGTTGAAATGTCTAATATGTATAATCGTAGGCTAGGTGTATCTGAATTTCAGATAGCTAGAGATAATGCGAGCATGGCTAAAGAGATGGCTAAGTATCAAGCCGGGCAACAACTCACGGCTGCTAAAACAATTAAGAAACTAGCACCGTTCCAAATGATGGGTAAGATTGCTACAGGATATATGACAGCTAGTCAGATTGGTGGTGGTTTTTCTAGTGCCGTAACGCCTACACCTATGGCAACAACAACGACAACTTCATCTCCTTTTGGAACTGTGCAGAGTACTTATTAATGGCTGAAAACTTATTAAAATTACAACCTCTAGGATTACAGTTTAAAGTACCACAAACTGACTTTGTTGGTAGCCGTGTACAGGCACAGGCTATGAGTGAACTATCAGCCAACCTTGATAGCATGAGTAATTATTTATTTAAGATTGCTGAACAAAGAGCAAAAATTGAAGGTGCAGAATATGGTGCAGAAACAGCACCAACAGCTAAACAAATAGAAGAAGCCTACAATGCTGGTGAAGAAATACCTTTAGGTGGCGATAAATTTACTGTGTACGGTTCGGCTATTCGTAATGCTCAATTAAGTACAGTAAGCAATGAATTAGAATATTTGGCTCGTACCAAAGTTGCTGAAGTTACCAAAAAATATAATACAGCCGTAGAGCAATATGGTTTACAAAATGAAGATGGTAAAAAAGCATTAGATCCTCAAAACTATCTTAATGAAATAAATGAAATTGTTGCTGGATATGCAGCTACGCTTGATAATGCATCACCGGGATATGCTAGAAAATTTAGAGCAAAAATAAGTTTAGAAAATAATACAAAGTATTTAAGTTACGCTGATAAATTTATTGGTGAGCATAACAAGGTTATGAAGGCTACAGTTATTGCTGGTACTGAATTAGTCGTAAACGATATAAACACAGCAATACTAGGATATTTTAAAAACAACCAAGATGCTACTGAACAATTAAAAACTTTAACAAAAGAAAGTATGTCACAAATTATTATGGTTGGTGGCGATACTGTAGGATTTAACAATCGTTTAAATGAGGCAATACGAACATCAGCTAAAAATATTGTAGTTAATGAACTATTAGCTAATCCTAAACCAAAACAATTTCTGCCAGAAATGTATGCTGGTGAGTTTAATAAACTACCGGGTGATATTGGTAAGGCTATGAAACTTGCTGAAGACTACGGTATAAATAGAAAAGATTTTATTAAGCAAGTTAACGATCAATATGATGCAAAAATCAAAGCCCAAGAAGATGCAAAAAAATTACAAATAGCAAAAAACGAAGAGAGTATAAATTTTGCTATAGCTGATGCTATTGCTTTTTTAGCTGATGACCAACAAGATAAGGCTAATGAATTAATGTTACCTTTTCAGTTAGATCAATTACCCGGCACAAGTGAAGAGTTAATTAGTTGGGAAAAAATAAGTAAAGCCTACGAAGAGGCAAAAATAACTAACTTTAAAGACAATACTACAACAGTTCAAAAATTAACTCGTAAATTATTTTCTATAGACAACCCTCTTACTTTAGGTGAATTGATAACTGAATTTGAAAATAAACAAATCGGTCAAAGCACTTTTACTTCTATGGCAAGTAAAATAAATTCATTAGCTAATCAACAAATGAGCGATGCTAGGACATACATTTTAGACGAAACAGGGCATAACCCAGAAATAAGAATTGATGATCCAGAGGGTGATCAAGCCCTTAAAGAAAGAGTATTTAGAGAAATTATGGGTGATGTATTTGAGGCTGAACTACAGGCTAAATTAGAAGGCAAACCTTTTTCTGCAATTTTAACAGCTAAAAATTTAATGGAAAGCAAAGGCACAGAACTAATAGCTAAAAGAATTAAATCTAACAGAAAAAATGCAATATCAACAATACAAGAAATAGCAACAATAATAGAAAGTACAGATGCTGTATTAGCAGAAAAATTTAAAAATGTTACAGATGATACATTAGATAGTCTTATTACAGAGGCTATTGGCACAGCCGAAGAAATAATTGCTGATTATAGTACAAAATATAAAAATTTTAGCAAAACAATAATACAGGGTTATCCAATAATTTTAGGTAGAAAATTAAGATAATGGACGAACTATTTAAAGAAATATCTGACAGCCGTAGAATACGATCACATGGCAATACTACCTACCTAAAAGATGGTCGGTTGTTTGCTAATGAAAAAATATTAAGAGGCTATGAGGATTTTCAAAAATTAAAGACAATGGGTTCAACGGTTATAGAAGGTCTTAAAAGTACACCAGACTTTTTATTCGGTGTTGCTAAAGGCATACCTAGTGGTATTGCTAAAGGTGGCGAAGAAACATTCAAAACTTTCCTACCATTTGTAAATAACAATGTCATGCCGTGGTTGAGGGAGAATGTACCGGGATATAATTCTATGAATGAATATCTTAATGATGCATTAGCCCCACAAGGTACAGCACAAGAAATAGGATCTACATTAGGTGAAGTTGGTGGGCAAGTTGTAGCACCCGGTGGCGTTTATGCAAAAGCATTTAGCACAGCATTAAAACCTATGGGTTACGGTAAAAACTTTTTAGCTAATGTTCTAGGATATGGCACGGCTGAATTTGCCGGTATGCCACCTGAAGAAGAAGGTTTGATGGAAATGGGCATACAGTTGTTTGTGCAGAATGAACAACTAAAAAATACTATGTTACAAAGTATAGCAGCCGATGAAGATGCCTCATTCTTTTTACAGAAAATACAAAAAGCCCCACAGAGATTTATAGAGGGTGGTATATTAGGTGAAGCAGCCGAGCAAGGTTTTAAGGGTTTAGGTGTATTATATAATGCTATCAAAGGTAGTCCTAATTTAAAAACTACGTTAGAAACTATAGGAACTAAAGCACAGGAAAGTTTAGATGATGGTAGTGGCACAACATTATCTGCATTAGGTGCTGGTGAAATGGACAAAGCTATAAATACTCAACTAGCTAAGTTGGCTCCACAACCTTTTAAAATGTCACCAGAAGGTACAAGAAGTCATAAAGTGCCACATCAATTATTAGTAGAAGGTAGTGGTGAAAAACCTACAACATTAGTAACTCAAACATTTATTCCAACCAACAAACAAACAAATCTTAATAATATTGACACTTTAAAAAATAACCATCCAGATGCTTTGTTAAGTGCTGAAAACTGGTTAAAAATGGAACAAGAAGGATTAGGTGGGGATCACTTGCCAATACCACCAATGGTTGCAATTAACTATGCTAATGATCCTAATAAGATGGTAGAAAAATTAAAATCACTTACACCAGAAATGAAAGCTGGAGTTGATGAAGGATTTTCATACGTTAAAAATATAAGAGAGGTTTATCAAAGTGGAGAAGCAACTCCTAAAATGACAGCCGATTTATTTGTGTGGGGAATACTGTCAAGAGGTGCTGGTCCAGTTCAACAAGAAAGTGCATTCATAGATATAATTGATGGAGCAAAAGATTTAATACAAAAAGCTGTAGATGGAAATTTTACAGAAGCCGATCAAATACTATGGGAAAATACTATTAAAAATTTAATGCCTACAGGATCACCGGGCAAACAAGTAACAATGAATGTAAACGCTACTGGTAAATTATTATTTGAACTTGCTAAAAAAGTTGATGGTTCTGATGATACAGTATTACAAACTTTGCACAATATGATTAGCGATCCAAATAGATCAGCAAAAGATATTAGAAGAGAATTTATGTCTTTAACTGAAGGTGCTGGAATAGATAATAAAGTTGTTAGTTTCACTTTGCTAGTTTCTGGAAGAGATGACGTATTAGTTATGGATAGAATACAAGGAAGACATTTATGGGATGATGGTAGGTTTGAAGGATTTAACTTATATGACGGTTATAAAAAAGAAGGAACAACTATTAAAGAAGGTTTACAAGGAATATTTAGAGGACCTAGAGGATTGCTTATAACAGAAATGTTAGAGGATGGATTAAGAAAAAATATTAATGAAGTTTATAATATACTTGGTAGACCAGAGGATGCATCATTAGGAAGATGGCATTGGGAAAATTGGGTTATTGAAGGTGAGCAAGTTGTATCACATAGCACTTTAGAGGCTATTACAAAAGGTTCGGCAGTTGGTACAAATGTTGTAGAAGGTAAGCCGGGAACATTTTCATCTGGTGCAAAGTATATAAAAGGTAAAGACGGTGCTGTAATTGAGTATCCATTATCTGATGGTAGTGTTGTTTATTTAACGCCAGAAAGGCAAAAAGAATTTGAAGCCTTTATTAAAAAAGAAAAAAATGGTATAGTACCTAAAGGATTTAAAGTAAGTGAAAACACAGGAGTTCCTTGGTATGAAAGACCAGAAGTCAACAGAGAAAAACTCGACAGAGCAGCAAGAGAGTTCGCAAACTCAAACATCCACGGAGAAGTTTTATCAAGCTCTAAGGGGGCTGGAAAAGGTAAAAACACCTCTGGATCAAGCAACAGAACAAGTAGAGGAAAAGTAACTGCCTCTAGTGGAGGTAGTTAATGTCAATACAAGTTAAAGAACCTACGATAGATAAAAATATACTTGATGCTGCTCCTGTTGAGCCACCTATGGAGCCTGTAGTAGAAGATGTAGTCATTGAAGATCCATCACAGATTACCGAGCAAGAAACAAACATTGTAAATACTGACAATACCCAAGGTGAAATAAAACTTGCTGGTATGGGCAAGGTAGTAGTTGATGCAATGAAGAGTGCTAAAGATGCAGTAGTTGATAAAGTATCTGATACAGTTCTAAGTTCAGAGAAAAAAGTATACGGCTCTATGAAGGCTACAGAAGAAATAACTGACATGGGTAATTATCTTTTAGTTAAGCCAACTGAAAACATAGATTTAAATGACTTATTAAATACAATAACAGAAGGTAAAAATCCCGGTATTAACTTTGTTACATTAGGTGAGAAACTTACCTCAGATGAAAGTCTAAGGGCTGTGTTTGCTTTTGATCAATACGATCAGAACCTAGCTGGTTTTATGGAGCAAGTTAAATTAGCTAACAAAGAATTATTTACAAAATTAAGAAGAGATACAGTTACAGTAGAGGCAGCAACAAAGTTAGCTGAAGATAATGGTTTATATAATGTAATTTTAAAAATGGCTGGACGTAAACCGGGTGAAGTATTACCAGCCGAAGATACATTAGGTGCTATTATTGGTTTAGTTAATATAAGTGAGTTAGCCCAACAAGCATCAAGAAAAGCGTTACAATCTGGTGATCGTACTGATCAATTAGTAGCCTTTCAACTTATATCATTTACGTCACGATTGTCAGCATCATTATCTGGTAATGTTAGTGAATATGCTAGAGGTATGAGTACATTACGTCATGCTGGTAAGATTACACCAAGTGGTAATATACAAGCCTACACCGATCATTTAAATGAATTACTAGATCGTTTTGAAAGCCCGGATGATATAGATACTTTACTTGATTACTATGTAAGAGTGCCAAAAAATGTACGTCCTATATTTGCCAAGCAATCATTAATGTCAAGATCTACAGATGCTATAATAGAAATATGGCTTAACTCTATTCTTACTAGCCCAGTAACACATATGGTCAACATGGCTGGCAACAGTATATTCCAAGGTTTAAAGGTTATGGAAACTGGGTTGGCTGGTGGCATTGGTGCTGTAAGAACTACAATAACCGGGGCTGACAATACAGACCGTGTTTTAATGGGCGAGGCTTTAGCAAGTTTACATGGAATACATAATTCTTTTTTTGATGCCTTTATTCTTTCTAGCAAGGCTCTGTGGGAAGAACAGCCTGTTATGGATGGTAGTAAGCTAGATTTAGGTAATAACCGTGCTATAGGCTCTACAGGCAATATAACTGAAATTATGGATAAACTTAAAAATAAAGATTTTGTTCCAGCCTTTGTTGACGGTCTAGGTGTTTATTTTAGAATGTCTGGCAGAGCATTAGTTGGTGAAGATGAGTTTTTTAAGGTTATAGCTATGAGAGCCTCTATAGCTAAACAAGCGTACCGAAAATCTATTATAGCGTATGATGATGCAATAAAGGGTGGGCTATCTAAAGAAGATGCTATGCTAAAATCTAAGACTGTTTACGCAGAAACATTTACAAATCCACCTATGGATGTATTTGAGGCTGGAGCAAAAGAGGCAAAAGAGTTAACTTTCCAAGGTGATCTAGATGGGTTCTTTGGTAGCCTCGCCCCTACTATGAACCATCCTATAGCCAAGCTGCTTGTTCCTTTTTATAAAACACCAGTAAATATTTTTACCGAGGTCTTTGATCGTTCATTACCTTTTAATGTTATAAATAAATTTAAGAATGGAACCGGGCGAGAAAAAGATGAGGCAATGGCAAAGATTACTATGGGTGCTGGTATTGGTTATACAGTATCTAGTTTAGTATCTGGAGCAGCTAGTGAAGACTTTTTCTGTACAGGATCTGGTCCAACTGATCGTGGTGCGAAACAAGCATTAGATCGTTTAAATATTCCTAGATACTCTTGTACTTTTAAAATGGATGATGGCACAATGAGATCGGTTACTTTCTCACGCTTTGATCCAGTATCTGGTTTATTAGCTATGGCTGTAGACTACGCTTACTTTGTACAGCATGAAGATGACCCGGATGTATTATTAGAAATGGCTACGGCTTTTACGTTAGCTACAACTGATTACATAGACCAGCATCCTATGATGCAAGGTTTATCTGACATGACTAAAATAATAATGAAACCTAATCCTAATATGTCTGGCGAAGAAAGGTTTGAAAGATTTGTAGAACTTGTATCAGAGAAAGTATCACAAGTAGCCTTTGCACTAGCACCAACACAACAATCATACATACCATCAAATTCATCATGGTCAGCAACTAAGGAAAGAATAATGTATCCAGAGGCATCTAATACAATGCTCCCAGAAGGATATACTGAGTTGCCCCCAGCTATGAGAGGATTTTATTTAGCCCTTCAAAAAGCTAAGTCTAGAAATCCTTTATTTAGTCCAGAGTTACCACCACAATTAAATTTATGGGGCGAGGCTAGAATACAAGGTAATGGCATGGGATGGGAATGGTATTCGCCTGTACATATTCGAGATAAAAAATATAACGCTGTTGATGAAGAAATAATTGCTTTAGGTAATGCCGGGGCAAGTGGACCATTAATGCCTAATAAGAAAATAGATAAGGTTCTATTAACGGCACAAGAATACAACGACATGATTATGTTATTTAATACTGTAGACGGTAGAGGACGTTTTCAAGAAGATACAGGATATGATGCTACAACAACTATACTGCCTACTCTCGATAAACTTATAAAGTCTGATATGTATAAGTTAGAACCGTTAGCTGAAGAAAGAATGAAGATGATTAAGGATCTTATTTCTGAGTATATGGGCGAGGCTAGAGATTATTTAATAGAAAGAACACCAAGATTGAGGGCAAGAATAGTAAGATGATAAGTGACTTTTTAACAAACTTAGTGTACAAAGGCTATATAGAGGTCTAGAGTTATGACAAGTGTAGATGTAAATGACGTATTAAAAAGAACGCAATCGACAGCGAATGGTTCGACTACGGATTTTAGTTTTTCTTTTCAAGTTAACAATACAAATGAGATTAAGGTTTACGAAGATAGTACTTTAAAAACTGAAGGCACTCATTACGACATTGTAGATAGTTCGGCTAGTGCTGGTCTTAATGCTAATGGAACCGGGGTTGTTAAATTTAAAACTAGCCCTACTGATTATACACCGGCTAATAACAAAGTAATTACGATACTATCAGTAATGAGTATAGCAAGATCATCTGTATATTCATCTGGTGGTAATATTACGGCTGCATCTCTTGAGGCAGATTTTGATAGATTACATCGAGTAGTTGGAGATTTTAAAGAAGTTAAAAGCCGTACACTTATAGCCCCGGAATACTCTGCTACTGATATAGATATGACGATACCAGCCAAGGCAACTAGAGCCGGGAAACTATTAGGATTTAATGCATCTACGGGTAATCCAGAAGCATCGTTTACTGTAGCTGACGGTACTACATTGGCATCAATAAGTTCTGACATAGCGACACTAGCAGATATAGAAGATGGTACAGATGCTACAGATGCTATCAGTACGTTAGCACCAAAGGCTACACAAATTGGTTTATTAGGTAACTCAACCACAGTATCTAATATGAATTTGCTAGGCGTATCGGGTGTAATAACTGATATGGGATTGTTAGGCACAAGTGCTGTCGTAACCGATATGGATTTACTTGCGACATCAGACAACATAACTGCAATGGGTCATCTTGGAACGTCAGCTAATGTTACTGCTATGGGTCTACTTGGTACAAGTGCTGTTGTAGAAGATATGGGTTTTTTAGGAACCTCTGCCAACGTAACAGCGATGGGTCATTTAGGAACAAGTGCAAATGTCACAGCAATGGGATTGCTAGGTACGAGCGATGTAGTAGCTGATCTTGCTTTATTAGGTACAAGTGACGTAGTGGCTGATATGGCATTATTAGCTGATAGTGCAGTTATTGCTGATATGGCGTTACTTGCTAATAGTGATGTAATAGCTGACATGGCTTTACTGGCTTCGTCAGATGTTATTGCAGATATGAATACTCTAGCTACATCAGATATAATTAGCGATCTTAACACTTTAGCAACATCTGACATTGTTTCAGATATAAATGCTTTAGCAACATCTGCTATTATAGAGGACCTAAATTTACTAGCCAACAGTAGTGTCATAGCAGACATGGCTACCTTGGCTGGTGGTGGTGCTAATCCAAACATAACTAGCGTGACAGCAAGTGGCACAGTATCGGCTGGTAATATAGTTGTTACTGAAGATGGTACTATTGTATTTGAGGGTGCTACAGATAACGCTAATGAAACAACATTGACGGTAGCTGATCCTTCCGGGGATAGAACTATTACTTTACCAGATGCTACAGGCACGGTGGTATTAGCAGATGCGACACAAACATTAACAAATAAATCTATAGTAGCAACGCAGCTTACAGGAACAATAGATAATGCCCGGTTAAATTTTTCATTTGGAATTAGTGATGGCAATGTACCAACTTTTACAAGTGGTGTTGCTGATGATGATTTTTTAAGAGTGAACGGTACTAACATTGAAGGTCGAAGTGCATCTGAGGTAGCTACAGATATTGGTGCTGTATCGGCTGGATTTGCTATTGCTATGGCTGTGGCTTTAGCACCGTTTAAGGATTTATAGGAGATATAAATGGCTCAAGATTTTGAACGAACACTTACCAAAGATATAGACGCTAGTCTGACCGATATAAGGGCTGTCAGCGATAGTGATGATGCTGTCGTAGGGTTAAGGCTAGTCAATACATCAACGTCAACTATAACGGCTGACGTAGCGATTACGAATAGTGGCAACACGGTCCAAGCATACATAATTAAAAATGCACCGATACCGAGTGGATCATCATTAGAGTTGATAGATGGTGGTGCGAAGATAGTCTTACAATCTGGTGATAAGTTAAGAGCTAAATCTGATGCGACAGATAGCATGGATACCATCGTATCAGTAGTAGATGCGATTAGTACATAGGAGTAAAGTATGGGTCACGTTGGTAAAACAGTAACACAGAATATAGTCAGTGGCAGTGAGATAACTGATGGTACAGTTACTGGTGCAGATTTAGCGAGTGACATTGCGATAAGTACAAGTGGTGCAATAACAACTACTGGTGCTTTTACCTCTAAAGGCATTGATGACAATGCTGATGCTGTAGCTATAACTATAGATACTTCAGAAAACGTAGGTATTGGAACTACAAGTCCTCATGCAGATTTACATATTCAAAATGAAACTGGAACTAACACAGGTTCAACAGAATTAAATTTATGGGTTAATGATAACAGAGGAAGAAGTAAATTTAATTTAAAATCTACTGATGATGGCACTGACATTGGCACATTTAAATTAACCACAGAAAGCACAGTACCAAGTAGTTCAGATTTATTAATTATGAATAATCAAGGTATTATGACTATACCAAATCAAGTTTATGTACAAGCAAAGGGTAATGGCACAAGACATACTCAAACTTCTGCAAACACAGATACAGCATTAAATTTTAGTGAAGTAACAGATAATACAAATTCATTTAATACAAGTGGTGGAATTTTTACAGCACCAGTAGCTGGAAGATATTTTATTCACTATTATGCATCACAAAAATCAAACACAAGTTACATAGGATTAACTCTAAAACACAATAGTACAACAATAGCTAGAGATTATAATGAGTTGCCAAATATAAGTGCTGATTGGGTTTCACAACAAGTAACAGTTATTCTTAACATGGGAGCAAGTGATACAGTTAGACCATATATGAATACTGGAGGAACAAATGGTCAATCATTAGAAAACGAATATCGTGGATGTTCAATATATTTATTAGGATAAAATAATAGAAGGAAAAAATATGGCAGATTATACTGTAAAATTAACAGACACAGAGGACAAGGCTATGTCTTATTGTGCTTTTGACACTCAAGATTGGGTAGACAATGCTCTTAAAAATAGAGCAAGACAAGCTAAAGATGAAATCATAGAACTAAACATGAAACATTGCAATGCTAATGGAATAGCAATAGCTACTGGTGAAGATAAACAAATAGAACAAGCGTTTACTTTAAAGGTTGTTAAGACAGCTAAAGAACGTGAAGCAGAATTAAAGTTACCAAGTGGAGATTAATTAGATGCCATACATAGGTAAAGGTGCAAACGGATTTGGAATAAGAGAAAGGTATCGCTACTCTGCGAGTGGTAGCCAAACTGCATTTACTGGCAGTGACCTTGATAGTAAGACACTTCAGATAGACAGTGGTTCACTTGTAGACGTATATCTTAATGGTGTTCTTCTGGACACGGCAGATTACAATACCAACACGGCTAATACAATAACCCTTACATCTGGTGCTTCAGCTTCTGATGAAGTGATGATTATAGTGTATGATGTC
>TARA_R100000353_G_scaffold142718_1_pt1 | contig 21553 bp, 17 predicted proteins | sample TARA_R100000353 | Tara Oceans TARA_R100000353 (sample SAMEA2620663) | marine metagenome | biome: marine biome (ENVO:00000447); feature: surface water layer (ENVO:00002042); material: "saline water (ENVO:00002010), including plankton (ENVO:xxxxxxxx)" | depth 5 m | reverse complement strand
GAAGCAGGAACTGCAAACCAGGTAATGATTACTAATGCTGCTGGCGATGTTGAGTGGGTTAATCAATCAACTTTACAAGCTCAAATTTTAGATGGTACTACTACGGTTGTTCATGGCACAGGAACAGTAGCAGATCCTTATATAGTTGAAGTAAAAGATGGCGCTATTACAACAGCTAAACTTGCTGATAATGCAGTAACTTCTTCAAAAATTGGCGATGGTGAAGTAATGACTGCCGATATTGCAAATGCGGCTGTTACAACAACAAAAATTGAAGCAGGAACTGCAAACCAGGTAATGATTACTAATGCTGCTGGCACTGTTGAGTGGGTTAATCAATCAACTTTACAAGCTCAAATTGCAGATGGTACTACTACAGTTGTTAGTGGCACAGGAACAGTAGCAGATCCGTATATAGTTGAAGTAAAAGATGGCGCTATTACAACCGCCAAACTTGCTGATAATGCAGTAACTTCTGCAAAAATTGGCGATGGTGAAGTAATGACTGCCGATATTGCTGATCAAAATATAACTGCTGCCAAATTAAATGATGACGTGGCAGGTGTTGGATTGGTTAAAAATTCAACTACAAATGCCTTGGACGTTCAAGCAAATAACGGATTAAATGTAGATGCTACAGCCGATGCAGTTCAACTTGGTGGCGACCTTATTAAACCAACCACTGTTACTACCGATGCTACAAACACTTTAGCTATTGCCGGGTTGCAACCTGGTAGTACTTCAGATAAATTGGTTGTTGCAGAAACAGATGGCACATTAAGAGAAGTAAATGCAGCAATGCCAAAGTTCTTTTATATGCCACCTATTATTTTCGATACGTCTACTAATGGAACTTTCACCAAAAATTTACACGCCGAATATTTAGGACAGTTTACCGGAACAAGCAACCCTACCTTGGTTGGAAGCACAGGTGCACCAAGCGCTATTCCTAACGTTCCAGGGCCAACAGACTTATATTACTACATTACTTATTACGATACCAACGTGTTCTCAAATGTATCTATAGATGCTAACGGAATACTTACGTATAATATCATAAACAATGCTACCGAAGCTTCTTTTATGACTATCGTATTCGTTGTAAAGTAGAATCGATAATAAACAGATTTTAAATATTGAAATAACAGCAATTAAAAGATTAGTAAAATTTCAAAATATAGATTAAGGTGAATCGTCCCAATATTAACCAAATTCGTTTTGAAATTATTAGTCATTGCATTCTAAACCTAAATTAATTGTTTAGTAAAAAAATTAGAAATATTAACCTACGTCACGATATGGAAATCATTACTCGATTCTCTCATACCAATCCCCTATTTATAACTGTATTTTTTATAGTCTTTACTGTATTGGGGATTACGGCTCAAACTAATGCGCCTAGTATTAGAACCGGGGTAACTTTTCAATGGAGCGATAATCAAACACAACCATCCCATCCAGCAACTATAAAAAGTATAACCGTAAACGGAAAAGTATATAAGCTATTTGTTGTTCCAAATAATTACGAACTAACGCGAGAAGGTCCTTCGCCATCTTCAAATAATATTTGGAAAAACGGAATACGACAAATAAACAACAGTAGTTCCAATAGACCCTTATGGAATTCTAAAGCGCTATTGGCATTTCAAGACAAAAACTTAAACCACTATTTTGAATCAAATCCAAATGGAGCAGATTTATGTGATGATTTTGAAGAAGTAGCAATTAACACCACTGCTCAGCAACAAACGCTAACATATAATCCTGCAATTCCCTCTAACAAAGGTGGAATAGTTGCAATAACCGAAAGAAATGCCAATAACTGTTTTCATATTGAAGTTTTTGGTACGCCTCCAGGCGGAGGGCCAGATCAATCGCTGGGGCAAACCTTTGTAAACGAAGATAGCACACGTTGGGGGTTTGGAGGTACTGGTTCTTCTGGTAATATGGGAACTCCGGGTGCAGTAAGTCCGCCCCATACAGATTCAGATTATTGGCTATCAGATCGAGTATTGGAAGGTAACAATACTATTGGTGTTGCATTATTTTACTTAAAAGACATTGCCCCAACAGGTTCCTTGATTAAAAAAGTAAGAATCACTGCAGCTACAAGAGACCACGGAGATGGAAAATTCTTCATCTTACAATCGTATGCCACAAACGACAACGAAAAAACTATTTGGAATAATAACTGTCCAAATGGCACCAATAACCCAGTATTCAACGGCAGTGTTGCCACTAACGATCCTGTTCCTGCAAATGCAACTTTTAGTCTAACAGGTGGAGGTACAAGTAATGGTACGTTAAATTTTAATTCAAACGGTACATATACTTATACTCCTAACCCTGGTTTTACCGGAGTAGATACTTTTAATTATGAAGTGTGTTTTGATAATGCCGGAAATTTAATTTGTGATAGCGCCACCGTTACCATTAGAGTAATAAAAGACTCAGATTGTGATGGTATAAATGATGAAGACGATTTAGACGACGATAACGATGGTATTCTAGATACCGACGAGCAAGAAATTATAAATTGCGGTCGCCTCCCAAGTCCAAAATTTAAAAAGAATAATGGTCCGCATCCACACTCTAGTGGAGCAAATGTTTCAAACCCACAAGCCGGCGATGTGTTTAGGTTCGACGATGTGTATTCTGGCGTAGATGCTTTGGTTACCGTTGTTGCTCTACACGGCGCACAAATAAACGATTTAGACATCGATAACGAAGGTGTAAACGACTTTTTACAACCAAAGATAACCTATTCGCACCGTCACGGTTATGCCGAATTTAAAGTAGACTTTGTTCTATCTTCAAACAATAGCATTCCTGCACCAAAAAACAATTTTGTGCTAACGGCAGTAGATAATGACGAAGACGAATTTGTAACTTTTAAAGACGGTTATTCAACGGGTATTGTTTTAGACAGCCCATCAAATAATCAACCGTATTACGGACCCGCAACAGTGGGCGGATTTTCACAAGGTGTTGTAAGTGATGGTTCTTTTGAAGAAGGAATAGACGAAGGAACTCCTCAATTTCAAGCAACCGCAGTATATTCTTTAACAAATTCAGTAAGTTTTAGATTTGGTTCGATTGGCCCAACTACATCATATCACTCCATGGCTTTTATTCCCTGTCTTCCGCGTGATGAATGGGAAATGCCTCCAACACTTTATGCCGACTTAGATACCGATGGTGATGGCATACCAAATCGGTTAGACTTAGATAGTGATTCCGATGGTTGCTATGATGCTTTAGAAGCCGACGGCGGGATTGATCCAACGCAGTTGGAAGACGATGGTAGTATTACAGGGGGAGTAGATAGTAATGGTGTGCCATTGTTAGTAAGTGGCGGACAAGCCGATGTTAGTTCGCAAAATAGTTCTGTAAATGCTTGTCCAGGAGATGTTACTGGGCTGGTTTACAATGATGAAAATGGTGATGGTACTCAAAATGGAACTGAAACCGGTTTTACTTCACCCGTGACTGTTTTTGCCGATTTAAACGGAAATGGCGTACTAAACTCTGGTGAACCAAGCGCAACAACTGCTAGTGATGGTACTTATACCATTGAAGGCATTCGTGAAGGTGCAGTTGATATTATTGTGGATGCATCTACCTTGCCAACAGGGGCAACTTTAACCGAAGGTACCGAACCTACCGAAGTAATTGTTGTAGCAAATAGCACAGTTTCGGCCGGAAAGGACGGGTATTCAACTGTTGGTACTGTTACCGGAATTATCTATAACGATGAAAACGGCGATGGCACTCAAAATGGATCAGAAACTGGGTTTACCTCCCCGGTTTTTGTATTTGCAGATACCAATGGAAATGGAACTTTTGACCTAAACGAACCCAACACTACTACGGCTAGTGATGGTTCGTATACTTTAGAAGCAGTACCTGCAGGAACGGTTAATATTGTAGTAGATACTACTACCCTACCCACCGGTGCAATCTTAACCGAAGGTACCGAGCCTACAAATGTTACCGTTCCACCAAGCGGCACGGTGTCGGCTGGAGTTGATGGTTATACAACTAATGGAACTGTAATTGGAGTAGTTTATCACGATGAAAATGGCGATGGCACTCAAAATGCTTCTGAGACTGGATTCACCCCAGCTGTAGCTGTTTTTGCAGACCTTAATGGAAACGGCGTATTAGATGTCGGAGAGCCCAACACAACAACCGCAAGCGATGGTACATATTCAATTCAAGCTGTACCGGCAGGCGCAGTAGATATTGTAGTAGACACTTCTACCATTCCTGCAGGATTTGTTATTTCTGAAGGAACTGAACCAACAAATGTTACTGTAGTTGCAGGTGAAACGGTAAACGCAGGAAAAGATGGTTATAAAAACCTTCTTATCGCAGTAAACGATAACTATTCGGCAACTTATTTTGAAGGAATTAATGGAATTGTATTTAGCGGAATTTTAGACAACGATAGCATTAATGGAGTTTCTCCAATAGATCCTTCAGATGTTATTATATCCTCCACTCCTACTGGTCCGTTATCTATCAATTCATCAAACGGCGATGTTATTGTTGCAGTGGGTACGCTTCCCGGTGTGTATACAATAGATTATACAATTTGTCAAACCGATTATGTAACAAATTGTAAAACAGCCACCGTAACGGTAACCGTGGGTAATCGAAGTCTTTTAATTTCAAACCCACATATTTATCAAAAAGTAAAAGACAATTAAAATGAAGAAAATTATATTATACATATGTCCTTTACTGTTGTTAGCTGTTTCTGTTACAGCCCAAACAACTAATGATGGTATGTTATACGTAAGTGAAGACACTAAATTTTCTACAGTTGAGCGTTTTAATAATTTGGAAACAGGTTCTTTTTATAATGATGGCGACACCTACATTTATAGCGACTTTAACAATGACGGTATAATCGACTTTTATTTTGAAACAGGACTCACTAGGTTTATAGGCAGCGCAACTCAATCTATTACTGGTACCAACATTAGTAATTTATACAACGTACTATTTAATAATACTAGTAATAGGGTTCCTTTTAATCTTTCTGGGAGTCTTGTAGTTAGTGGCGAAGCCGAATTTTTTGAAGGTATTGTAGATAACGACAACTATGGTGGCAAATTCTACTTTAATACCAACGCTTCACATTTTAATACATCAGACAATAGTCATGTAGATGGCCCCGTAAATAAAATAGGAGACACAGATTTTATCTACCCTATTGGTGATGGAGGCTTTTACCGTTTTGCCGGAATTTCGGCTCCTGTAAATAATCAAACAATTTTTGAAGGCAAATTTTATTTCGAGAATTCAGACAATCTATATCCACACGATTTAAAAGCTGGAGGAATCCTAGAAATCGACAATCAAGAATATTGGACTATTACAAAAGAAACATCTGTTAACGAAGATGTTTTAGTAACCCTTTCATGGCGCGACGTTACCACCCCAGAATCTATGATAAACGCTGCCGAAACAGGTAGCTTAACCATTGTTAGATGGAGTGAAGACGAAAATATGTGGATAGATGAAGGTGGAGCTATCGACCTTGCAAACAAAACTATTACCACGGCCGTAAAAGGATATGGAACGTTTACATTAGGTAGAGTTAACGAACCCGAAGTTTTAGGCTGTAGTAGCCTAACAATTTACAACGCTGTAAGTCCTAACAACGATGGAATAAACGACTTTTTCAATATTGAGGTAACAGATAATTGTGCTCGCAACCTCCGCGTAAAAATATTTAATCGTTGGGGAGTAAAAGTGTTTGAAACCGATAATTACGGTCCAAATGGCGATTTGTTTTACGGGTATTCTGATGGGCGCGTTACCATAGAGGCGGGTAAAAGACTACCTACCGGGACTTATTTTTATATCTTACAATATGATTATGACAATCCTGAAACAAATAACCTACACAAAGAAACTGGCTTTCTATATCTAAATTAACCCGTGAGAAGCAGCAAATCTATAGAGTGCAATGGTATTGCCTTCAATGTTTAACTTCTTAAAAATATTGCGTCGATGGGTTTGGACAGTAAAGCTCGATAGGTAAAGTTTATCTGCAATTTCTTGGCTATTGTAACCCTGACAAACCATTTGTATTACTTCAGTTTCGCGCTTAGTTAAATTGTATTTGGTTAAAAATTCGTCCATATAACTAAATTCTGAAGTGACATCACTTTGAATTTTTGAAAAATCTGGAAATACGGGTTTCCCGCTAACAACCTCTACTATATATTCTGAAATTTTATCGAGATTTTCCGATTTTAAAATATAGCCACTCGCCCCTGCATCTTTACATTTATCAGACAAATCTTTTGAAAAATAAGAAGTTATAATTACTACCTTTATATCAATCTGCAGTTGCGAAATTCGATCCAAGACCTGTAACCCGTCTTTTCCCGGCATGTTTAAATCTAACAAAAGCACGTCTGCTTGCGATAAGAGCGGCGATTGCAACAGTTTTGTGCCGTTTGAAAATGATTCTAATATTTTAAACAATTGCTCTTTATTTAATATTTCAGAAATTCCACTAATAACCAGCGGGTGATCGTCTGCTATTATTACTTTAATTTCTTGCTCGTCTTTAACCGACATTTTTTTAGAGAGTTTTATAGTTTATAAAAAAGCAATTATTAAAAATCTACTTTTTTTCAATGGGCAATTCTACCAATACAAAAGTGCCACGATTGGGGTTGCCGTTAATTTCAATAGTACCATTTAAATATTGCACATTACTTTTTAACATTTTTAGTCCCATTCCATTTTGTTCTTCCTCCTTATTTAATCCTTTTCCATTGTCTTCAATATAAATTGTAACTGCGTTTTCCAATTCAACCAATTGCAGTAAAACGTGGCTTGCTTGCGAGTGTTTAATAATATTATTCATCACTTCTTGTACGATGCGATAAATAGTTAAACAGAATTCATCACTCCACTCGGCAGTAGTATCTAAGCCCTCAATAACCTCTTCCACAACTAATTTTTCTGAAGTATTTATAGCTTCAACCAAGGTATGTATCGCTTTTTTTAAACCGTATTTCTCCAATGAAATAGGCATTAAACTATGGCTTATATTCCGAACATTTTCAGTGATATCTTGCAGCAAATTTTGAGTGACCTCTAATTTTTCTGTGGCACTAATTTCAACCCCCGAAATATTATCCTTAAATTGCTTTAAATTTAAAATAGCAATTGAAAGCATTGAACCTGTTTCATCGTGCAATTTTAACGCTACTTTTTTACGCTCCTCTTGTTCGGCAACTTTTAAAGACTTGGTAAGATTTAATAAGTGTTGTTGATTTAAACTGGCCAATTGGGCTTTGTGCCTTTCTTTAATTTGTCGTCTTCGCTGCCAAAGCAACAGCGATAACAAAAGGATTACAAATACAACGCTCGAACCACCAAAAATTATTCTGTCATTTGTTATTTGTTGTTTTTTACGCTCAAGCGCCAACTTCATATCCCGTTTTTCAATATTGTAATCTGCTTCGGTTTTTAAAACCAAAACCTTTTCATTTTCGGTAAAAAGTGTGCGTTCTAATTGAAGTTCCAACGATTGATAATGCAAGGCTCTTTCAAAGTTTTCTTCGGCAATAAAAAGATCTTTTAAATACCCATAAAGCTCTTTCAATCGTGCATTTTGACGGCCATTTTCATTGTAAATAGGTTCTGCCGCCAATAAATATTCCTTGGCCTCTTTGTATTTTTTTTGTTGCAGCGCCGACTTACCCAAGACTGCAAGCGAGCTCGCTGCGGCAAGGCTCGCCCCTATTTCAGAACGCAATTGATATGCCTTTTCTAAATGAAAATCGGCTTTTTTATATTTTTTATTTATAACCAAATAATTGCCAAAATTGTGGTGGGCAAATGCCATTCCGGCCAAATCGGGTATTTTCTCAAAGTATTTTATCCCTTGGGTATAAATTGTATCTAGTTCTTTTTCACTATCCTTCGCATTATAAACAGTTGCCATATTAATTGTAGTCAACCCCATATTTTTATAATTGCCAAGCAATTTTCCTAAGGCGTAACTCTTTTTGTAATAGGTAATAGCTTTATCGTATTCTTGAGCATTTTTAAAGGCAATCCCAAGGTTGTTGTACACTTTTAAAAGGCCTGTGGTATCTTTATTTTTTTCACAAAGTCTTAAAACTTTAAAATGAACCTCAACCGCTTCATCAAATCGCGACAATCGGGAGAGCATATTGGCGTGGTTAATCAATAAATTTCTTTGCAAAGCATCGTCACTGGTATTTTGAGCGTATTCTAAACCCTTTTCAATAGCCAATAATCCTTCTAAAAAATCGCCTCGTTTAACGCAAATAACGTTTTTTCGGTTGTAAAGCTCGGCTAATCTATCGTTATCAATTTCATTAAAACGCTCCTCTTTTTCTATTGCGACGTTTAATAGTGAATCACCCACATTGAGATTGCCAGAAATAATAAATTCTCGCCCTAAATTTCCGGTGGCAACCGCCAATCCTTTTTGGTATCCAATTTTCTTTGCAAGGTTTATGGCAAGTGAGTCATAGTGCAAAGCTTTACGCGAATTTTGATGTTTAAAATATAGATTCCCGTATGCAATATAGCTATCCACTTGGCCGTTTTCGTCTTTGTTTTCTTTAAAATAATTAAGTGCTGAAATAACATCGGCGAAGGCTTTTTCTTTATCAGCTTTTGTAAAAAGCAACGCTCTTTTTAATTGCAGCTGCGCCTTTTTATTTAATGAAGTTTCGGTTTTTATTTCTTCGGAAATATCGTCAATTGTATTTTGGGCATAACAGAGTTTTCCGCTTAAAAAGAGGATGACAAAAACTGTTGAAACTGCAAGTTTTACAAAGAGTTGAGGAATAGCGATAAGTTAATTACTGTGAGTTAATATCAAGAAAAATTTAAATTAATACTGTAAAAACTATAAATTATATATTAATACCTAAGTATAAATATAAAAAATTGATTACGGAAAAAGCCTAATAAAAATAATTTCTTGGCATTAAACCTCGCAGTTAAAGTCTATTTCGCTGACTTGCAGGTGTTTAGCAAAAAAGAAATGCGACCTATTTAAGTCGCATTTTAAGTAATAAAAAGTTGAGTTTTTATAATGTATTCATATCAATAACAAAACGATATTTTACATCGGCTTTTACTACTCGGTCGTAAGCTTCGTTTATATTATTGATGTCTATAATTTCAATATCTGAAACTATGTTGTGTTCTCCACAAAAATCTAACATTTCTTGGGTTTCTTTTATACCTCCAATTAGCGAACCTGCAACGCGTTTTCTTCCGCCAATTAAGCGACCGCCATTAAAGGGGTCTAAAGGTTCAATTGCACCCACCAAAACCATTGTTGCATCTACTTTTAACAAACTGAGATAAGGATCCATTTTATGCCCAACAGGAATTGTATTTAAGATAAAATCAAAGCTATTTGCGTGAGTTTTCATCGCTTTTGCATCATTGCTAAGTAGTACTTCGTGAGCTCCTAATTTTTTGGCGTCTTCAGCTTTTGATGGCGAGGTGGTAATCATAGTTACGTGAGCACCAAGAGCGTTGGCAAATTTTACTCCCATATGTCCTAAACCGCCTAATCCAATTACCCCTACCTTATCGCCTTTTTTTACATTCCAATGCCTAAGTGGAGACCAAGTGGTAATGCCCGCACATAATAAAGGTGCTGCGCCAGCTTCATCCAAACCATTTGGAATTTTTAATATAAATTCTTTATCTACTACTACCGTTTTTGAGTATCCCCCGTACGTTTGTTGCCCTTTAATATGTTTGTCGGCACTGTTATAGGTAAAAGTAGCTCCCTTTTCACAAAACTGTTCTAAATGGTTTTTACACTGGGTACATTCTTGACAAGAATCTACCATACATCCTACCCCCACTACATTACCTTTTTTAAAATTGGAAACGTTTTTACCTACTTCAGTAACGTGACCAATAATTTCGTGACCGGGCACTACCGGGTATTTTGAACCACCCCACTCATTCCTTGCGGTATGAATATCGCTATGGCAAACGCCACAATATGTAATTTCCAATTTAACATCGTTATCACCTACTTCTCTCCTTTTAATTTCTAAAGGTTTTAAAGGTGCATTTTCATTTTGAACGCCAAAAGCTTTTGTAGTTGTAGTCATTTCACTGTATTTTAAAAATAGAAATTTGCGCATACCCATGGTGAGGCTTGGTTCTATCTTAAATTATGTAGTGTAAAGATATTTGGCACTTATAACATACTGGGTTAATACAATGTTAATTGACTTAACTCACATTGTAATTTTAAAGTCGAAACTACCGTGTTAATGGCTCGCGCGAGTACTATTTACTTTTCTAACTTTTTGCGGTTGGTTCTACCCGAAAATCGCGGAATTGATATAGATGTTTTTGACGTATTGATAAAATAAACACCTGTTAATAAAACAGCTGCTGCAATTATAGACTGCGTTGTTATAACTTCGTCTAAAATATACCAACCCAAAAAAAGGGCGATAATTGGGTTTACATATGTTGAAGTTGCAACTTTATCTGGCGAAACCGTTTTAAGTAAGTAGTTAAAAGAGGTAAATGCTACTATGCTCCCAAAAATAATGAGTATCCCCATACTCCACTGTACCGCTTCTCCCCAGTGGTTTGGAGTGGTCCATGTTTCGCCAAATGCCAAACTCGCTAGTGCAAGTGTAATCCCTCCGGTAAACATTTGGTAGCCGGTATTTACAAAAAAATTTTTGGGTAAATCTGCTTTACCTACAAATAAACTGCCGTATGCCCAACTTAGCATACAAGCAAAAATCATTACCAAACCTAAAACAGTTCCCTCCTGCGTAATTATTTCCTTTTGACTAACCAATAAAATAATGCCAAGAATGCCAAGCGCGACTCCAATTAACGACATAAATTTTATTGGTTTTCCTTGTAACAATCGCATTAACAGTAAAACAACTAATGGTTGTGCCGAAATCTCTAAAGCTGCAAATCCACTGTCTACATACTTTAATGCCCAAACAATTACACCATTTCCGAAAGAAAGAAATAAAAAGCCTACTATAACAGTATTTATAAACTGCTTACGTGTTATGGCCAAACTCTTTCCTAATAATTTTGAAATAATAAAAATTAATAATCCCGCACTCGTAAAGCGAATGGACGCCAAGAAAAATGGCGGAAGCTCTTCTACTGCAACCTTATTGAGCATATAAGTTGAACCCCAAATAACGTAAATAGAGAAAAAAGCTAAAATAATTAACCCGGTATTCCTTACAACCTTCATTTAAAGATGTTTATTATAAATTAATTTTAGAAAAGTAACCTATGTGTTACATTGCACTGTACCCCAAAAGTACTTGCATTAACGCCCTTTTTTACGACGGTTGTAGTTTTTGTCGCCACGCGTTTTGGGTTTTTTGTATTTCTGTTTTATGGTGCGTTTATACGACCCACCCTGATTTTCTTTTCTATTTTTTTCTTTCTTCTCGTGAAAGGCAGGACCTACATCTTCAACGTTAATTGGGTTGTTAATTTCCACAACTTTTGGTTGTTCTTCGTAAGTTAGTTGTTTTGAAATTTCAACTTCTTCGGGAAAATCAATTTCTACTATTTTTAAACCCATTAAATCTTCAATGGCTTTTTTTGCTTCTGCTTCCTTTTCGGTATAAAGCAAAATGGAAGTTCCCTCCTGTTCGGCACGCCCCGTACGCCCTATTCTGTGCATATAATTTTCAGGGAAATTTGGCGTATCTACATTTATTACATGGCTTATTTTATGTAAATCTAACCCACGTGCCATTACATCGGTACTAACTAAAATACGCGTTGTTTCGGCATTAAAATTTTCAATAGACCGCAAACGGTAATTTTGTGTTTTATTTGAATGTATTACAGCAACTTCATCGCCAAATACACCTTCTAAAATCTCAAAAAGTAAATCGGCCATCTTTTTATTCGGAACAAAAACAAGTACTTTTTTGTATTCTTCTTTTTGTTTCAGTAAGTGTTTAAGCAAGTTTGCTTTTGTATAGAAGTTTTTTACTCGATATGCTTTTTGAGAAATATTATCGAGCGGAGTTCCGCTAACGGCAATAGATACCGTTGTAGGAGCAATAAAAAAGTCATGAATAAATTTATTTACATCATCGGTCATCGTTGCCGAAAACATAATATTTTGCCTTCTGTCTGGCAGCAATTCAAGGATGTTTGTAAGTTGAAATCGAAACCCGAGATCGAGCATTACATCCACTTCATCAATCACTACGTTTTTAATTGTTTTTAACTGAATTGCACGACTAATAATTAAATCGTATAACCGGCCGGGCGTAGCAACAATAATATCGGTTCCTTGGGCTACAGCTTCTTTTTGCCTATTAATATTAGTACCGCCGTAAATACCAACCACGCGCACAGTCATATATTTTGCAAATTTTTCAATCTCTTCTACAACTTGTAAAACCAATTCGCGCGTAGGTACCAAAACCATTATCCGTGGATGAACTTGTTTCGAAAATTTCAAATTTTGAAGCAACGGAAGCATATATGCAAAAGTTTTTCCCGTTCCTGTTTGAGCTATCCCCACCATATCTTTACCAGACATAATTACTGAAAAAGACTGCGCCTGTATTGGCGTAGGCTTTTCAAATCCTAAATCGGTTATTGCATAATGCAATTGTTTAGAAATATTTAGCTCATTAAATGACTCCATGGAATTCTATTTTTTGCAAAAGTAGCGTTATAAATACGAAAAATTCACATTTAAAAATTTATAATAGAATTCTTTCGTTTTCTGAAGTAAATAAAAGTTAAGCGCTTTATCAAAAATTTTCAGTGATTTCCCCAGCCTATACCGCCGAAGGATTTAGCTTTTGCATTGCGTTAATTGCATAATTGGCACCAAAATTGGCGTCTAAATTTAAAGATTCTTCCCTACCCAAAGTGTAAAGTACATAGTCTGCGCCCGGTTTTGAGTAACACACAACTAAATCGGCCAAGACATTATAAGCGCCCTTGGTTTTTTTTGCAACTCGGTTTAGCTGGCTGTACCCCGAAGAAGCAAAAGCCGAACAATCTACAAGGTTATTTTTATGATTTAAATAGCTTTTTCCTACAATAACCTGGCATCCGGCAGACCAATTGGAGCGGCCTATTCCAGACCAATGTATATTTATACTGTTGTTTAATTCAAGACTCGCTTTTCCTTCACCTCGCAGATCGTTGGGTGTTAAGGCATGATCTCTATCCAAATCTCTTAAAATTACTACCCCGCGAGGGTCATAAGGTTTTAAGGCGCGATAAATTTTTCTCTCTACCGAAATTTTATGCCATCCAAAGCGGTACTTGTGTTGCCCTTCAACAAGAAATGGATCTATTCTATGGCTACTCACCATATTTTTACTGGGATCTGTAGAACCCCAAAATTTAAAAACCATGCCGCTAACGAGCAATACAAACAAATCGTCGTTTTGGCGTTTAACGCGCTGCGATTCGTCGTGCTTTCGGCGTATTCCAATTAAATGTACATCGTCTGTATTAAAACTCCAATTTGCGGCTTTAATCGTTGAATGGGTATTTTCAATAGAATTAACCGCTTGCATTATTGGACCCGGATTGGCTTTATAATGCGCCTTTGACTTTTTTAGAAGATTAATCCAGTTTTTATATTCAGAAGTAGGATTTTCGGCAACTTGCGGATTCCATTCGGCTATTTTGTTATGGTTTTTCCAACGAGTAATATGTTGCCTTGTAATATTTCCTACAATCCCGTCGGGTACCATGGAAGCATCACCATTCTCGTCAACCGTTCTTACATATTCCTGAAACAAACGCACCGCGGCTTGAGTTACATAATCAAAAATACCATCAATTACGCCTCGCGGCATAAATCCTGCTTTAAATAAAAACTGTTGAAGATTAGCCACCTCGTCACTTTGCCCTTCCCTAAACGAGCGCCACGTGGTTCTATCATCATCACGAAATGAAACAACGCGTCGGGTGAGTCCATCTTTGTGATAGGGTTTTAAAAATTCTTTCCTGTTTGATGGAACCTTGCCAAAATCGCAGCTACCTAAATAAAGAACGCCCATAATCTCTTTCTTTAATATTTATAAAAATTTCAACCGTATTTTTGCAAATACAACAAGTAACAGTATTAAGAGGGGCTCGATAATTTACTTGTAAAAAGGCTATTTCACCTTTAATACGTTTAAAGATAACATTTTATATTAATACAGATTTTTAATAGGAAGCAAAAAAAACCTCAGCTTTTACACTGAGGTTTTTAAGTTTAAAAATTAATCTTCGGGTGGAAACCCGTTAATTTCTTCGAAAATTGTATCAAAGTTTTCTCTAATATAACTTCTCAACTTTAAGCGGTAGTCTTCTTTTAACCACGTAATAAAGTTATGGGTACTTTTACTAATACATTTTGAATATTTCTCGATGCGGTGATCAATATCATCTCCCAACATTTTTGCTAAGCCCAAAGCATCGTAAACGTCTTCGCTATTCTCAATACAAATATACGCGTGATGTGCGATAGAACGTTCGAGCACAACTTTTGAGGATTCGCCCTTAAAAGTAGCTTCGGTATATGTGCTTTTTATATCAAAATACACATTTTTACTCTTAGAGAATTCGGCTCTAAGTTCTTCGGGCATTTCATATTTAAAATTACTCTCCAGCTCTTCATCGCTCATTAGTCGATCCATATAATAATCTGGCGATCTAAAAATAGCCTGCCAATCTAATGGGGCGTCCCACGGACCAAAGCGTTGGTAATTGTTTCCTAAATCGATTACAGAAAACTTCGATTTATTATTTAAAATTCGAGAACCTCTACCAATCATTTGGAAATAAAGCGTTAACGAACGTGTTGCTCTGTTTAAAATAATTGTTTCGATGGTGGGTTCATCAAAACCGGTTGTTAAAATACTAACCGAAGTTAAAATAGCATTTGGCGTTTCTTTAAACCACTGTAAGATTAATTTACGCTCTTTTTTTGAAGCCGTATTATCTAAGTGCATTACGGGTAAACCTTCCGCTTTTAAATGATAATAAACCTGAATAGAAGTATTAATACCATTATTAAAAATAAGGGTCTTTTTACCTTTTGAATGGGTTAAATACGCTTGCAATAACTGGTCGAGCATATTGATACCAGAATACAAATCGTCTGAAGATTTAACGGTATAATCACCATTCGAACCAATTTCGAGTGAGGTTAGGCCCATATTGTACTGAAACACCTCAACCTCTGCTAAAAATTCGTTTTCAATAAGCGATTTTATACTTTCTCCTACAATTAACTCTTGGTAGTTATCCTTCATAGGAAGACTCCTGTTTGAACTTAGCGGGGTTGCTGTAACGCCAAGAATAAAAGACTTTTCAAAAAACTTAAAAAGCTTTGTAAAGGAGTTGTAGTGAGCCTCATCAATAATTACCAACCCAATGTCTGAAATATCTAGTTTATTATCGTTTAATCGATTATTAAGCGTTTCAACCATTGCTACAAAGCAACTGTATTTTGCTTGATCAGACAGGTTTGCGGTACTATTCACCACTTTATTTACCACTCCAAATGAAGTAAGCATTTCTGAAGTTTGCTTGCACAGCTCAACACGGTGAGTCATTACAAGTACTTTTTTATTGTGAATTCGTAAATATTGTCTAACTATTTCAGAAAATATTACGGTTTTCCCCCCTCCGGTAGGCAGTTGATATAATAAATGGTAATCGCTTGGCGCAGTTTCAAACTTTTCAAAAATCTTGTCTATGGCTCCTTTTTGGTAGCTATATAACTCTTTATCGGTCTTTTTCTCTAAAACAGCGTCGTGTACTTCAGTCATAAAAATTTTCGTTTTGCAGGTTTGCAAAAATACACCCTTTTGTAGGTTTTTAAAGAAAATTTGAAACTTTATTAGAAAAGAAGTGGTTTAATTTGATGGAAACTTGGTTTTTAAATAGAGTTGCTCTACTTTTTCGCGGGCCCACGGGGTTCTTCGTAAAAATTTTAAACTCGATTTTATTGAGGGATTACTGTTAAAACAGTTGATTTTTATTTTTTCACCTAAAACTTCCCAACCGTAGTGGGTGTGTAAAAAGCTTACAATGTCTACTAATTTAACCCCGTGTAGCGGATTATTAGGTTGTCTATTATTCATTATATTATTAATTAAAACTTTGTTGCTTGCTTGTGGCGAGAGAATTCTTAAAGGTGTTTTGCATATCTAACTAGAATTTATGAATACTTTTTATATTCACTAAAGTTAGTATTAAATTTTTATTAAAGTGATTAGTAAATTCTCTACTCTTTAGCTTAAAATGTACCTTTACGTAAACACAAAAAAACAAAAACTATGAAAAATAAAGGAACAGGAATTTTAGCATTATTAGGCGTTGCAGCCGGCGCATTCGCATTTTGGAAATACAGAAACATGTCGCCAGATGAAAAGCAAAAACTTAGAGATAAAGCTACCGAAACTGGTACAAAAATTAAGGAAAAAGCTGGCGAAGTACAAGATTCAATTTCGCAGAAATACGAAAAGCTTAGAAATGCTACCGAGAAAAAAACTAGCAATCTTACAAGCTAAAAATTGCTATCATAAACAAAAAATCCCGCAACGTTGCGGGATTTTTTATATCGTGTTAAAAGCTTATATTTTTTGAACCTTTACGGCGTTCATTCCTCTCTGACCTTTTTCTAATTCGAAAGAAACTTGATCGTTTTCGGCTATTTCGTCTATAATACCGCTAACGTGAGTAAAATACTTTTCGTTATTTTCATTATCGACAATAAAGCCAAACCCTTTGGACGAATCGTAAAATGAAACTTTACCTTTCCTTACGGGATCAAAAGCTTCGCGTTCGCCTTCTTCCTTTTTTGGAATACCCAGCACAATATCTTCTGCGTCTACCTCTACTTTCATAGACGGATCGGGTGGAGTATCGACTAAATTTCCGTTAAAATCTACGTAAGCAAAGTCTATTCCTGGAGATTTTTCTGCCTTACGCGCTTCTCTTTTCTTTTGTTTTTCTTCTCGCTTTTTCTGTTTCGCTTTTTCTTTTTCTTTTTTATTATACGTCTGTTGCGATTTTGCCATTTTTAATTTTAAAATAAAAAAAGCCATCCACGTTCTGCAGATGACTTTTTAATTAGTTATATGTAAATATTTGTTCTTTTAATTTACTTCTGTAGCTTTTTAAATTCTTCATCGTGAAGTGCTACAAAGGTACAGTAAATTAAACAGTTAAAATCATAAAAATGGTTAAAGTGAAAAAGAATTTTTGCAACTGCCTGGGTAATTTAGTTCAATTTATCTATTTAATCATCCTTTAACTTACTGGCGTACATTTGTTTTAATTTCTTCAATTTTGGCGAAATTACCGCGGTGCAATAAGCTTGAGTCTTATTATTTTCATAATAATTTTGATGAATTTCTTCGGCCGGAAAAAACTGTTGTAACGGTTTTATTTCGGTTACAATTTTATTTTCAAAATACGGCTGAATTGTTTCAACAACGGCCTCGGCCACATTTTTTTGTTCCTCTTCACTATAAAAAATAACCGACCGATATTGCGTCCCCACATCGGCTCCTTGTCTATTTAAGGTAGTTGGGTCGTGGCTTGTCATAAAAATAATAAGCAACTCTTTAAGGCTAATTACAGAAGGATTAAAAGTTACTTTAATCACTTCGGCATGGCCTGTGAGTCCGCTACAAACTTCGCGATATGTAGGCGTACCAGGCACCGTGCCTCCAGAATAGCCAGATATTACTTTATCTACTCCTTTTACAGCATTAAAAATTGCTTCGGTGCACCAAAAACACCCCCCGCCAACAATTATTTCTTGTGTCTCTTTTTCTGTCATAATTAACTTTTGCTCAAAGATAATTACTCAACGTTGGATGCTTAATAAAGTATTGTTAAAGGTAGTTATTACACAATTATTTACTGCAAAATAGCCGTTTTTACGCTGCTTACTGTTCTGCTGAAATTAACTGGGTTTAAAATTTTTGTGTGCCAAATCTTTTCGCACCCTGCTCAAACTTTCGGGGGTTATTCCAAGATACGAAGCAATCATCCATTGGGGCACTCTTTGTAGCAAATCATGGTAGGTTTTTATAAAACTGAGGTATCGAACTTCGGCCGAAGCGCCCAATAATAATTTAATGCGTTTTTGCATTTGCCTAATATGGTTGTGCAATAACTTATCGTTGAATTTATTAAAATTAGGATTGGTTTTACTTATTTCACAAATAAAATTATCATTAATTAAAACTACGTCGGTATCTTCAATTGCTTCAATAAAACTATCGGAAGTTTCATTAAAATAAGTACTGCTTCTGTCTACAATAAACCATTTTTCGGGGGCAAATTGAATTACGTGTTCTTTGCCATCACCGGCAAGCATATAAGAGCGCAACAAGCCTTTTTCAACAAAAAAAGAATGCCGACACAACTCTCCTTTTCTTAAAAGAATATCGCCTTTTTTATACGATTCTCTCTTTAAACTAGCGTCTATGTGCTGTGCTTCATTTTCTGAAATATTAGCAGTTTCAACTAAGTAAGAAAAGAATTGCGTAGGCTCTACTTTATTAATATTGGAAGTCATTTACGTAAACAATAAAAGTTGTTTAAAGTTACAGTTTAAAATAATAAAATGCTAAAAGGCCATTATTAAATTTTAGCCAAAATAGATTTTACAAAATTTTATTTACTATTTGTCTAAATCTTTATCTAAATCTAATTTCCGCAATTGTGGGAAAAAAGCAGCACTTCCTAAAACAGTTAAAATTGTCATTGCACCGCCAAATACCACCGCGGTAACTGTGCCCATTAATTTTGCTGTAAGTCCACTTTCAAACGCGCCCAGCTCGTTTGAGGAACCTGTAAACATTGAATTAACCGAAGCTACGCGACCTCGCATGGCGTCTGGTGTTTTAAGTTGAAGTATGGTTTGCCTAATTACCATTGAAATACCATCGGTTACACCGCTTAAAAAGAGTGCCACTACCGAAACCCAAAACCAAGTGGAAATCCCAAAAACAATAATACACACCCCATAGCCAAAAATGGCCGCCAATAATTTTATTCCTGCATTTTTATTTAAAGGAAAATGTGCCGAAGTAAACATAATTACCAAAGCGCCCACGGCGGGTGCCGCGCGTAAAACTCCAAATCCTTCGGGGCCAACTTTTAGTATGTCTTGGGCGTAAATAGGTAGTAATGCCACCGCTCCTCCAAATAATACAGCAAACATATCTAAAGTAAGTGCACCCAATATAACCTTTGTGTTTTTTACAAACTTAATTCCGTGTTTTAAGCTTTTTAAAACCGGTTCGCCAATATTGGGATTTAAAACTGGTTTTTTTGGAATTTGAAATAAAAAGAACAATGCCATTAACGAAAAGGCAAACACAAAACACATAGACCAATGCACCCCAATCCAGTGGATAAAAAACCCACCAAATGCCGGACCAATAACTGCCCCCATTTGCCAAACCGAACTACTCCACGTAGCAGCGTTGGGATAGATTTTTTTTGGAACTAATAAAGAAAACAGCGAAAAGATAGTTGGTCCTAAAAAAGCGCGAACTATTCCGCCTAAAAAAACCAATACATAAACTGTGTAAAGTATAAAGTCTTTAGAGAAATCTTCGACTAATCGCGGCCAAGTAATTAAAAATAAACCGAGGCTTACTACCGAAAATCCTAAAATACATTTTATTAAAAGTCCGCGTTTTTCCTTTTGGTCTACCACGTGTCCGGCAAAGAGTGCCATGGATACTGCGGGAACAACTTCCATTAAACCTATAATTCCTAAAGATAAAGGGTTTTTGGTAAGGCTGTAAACTTCCCATTCAATTACAACAAATTGCATGGTCCAAGCAAAAACCATTGCAAACCTAACCAATAAAAAAATATTAAATTCTCTAAAACGTAAAGCAGCGTACGGATCAGCTTTCTTCATACAAAAAGAAGCTTTTAATTATTTAGGGAATAAAGATAGCTACTTGAAAAATTTTAAAACGATTTAAACTAAATTAAATATGGCAAGGGCGTATAAATAAAATCTAACAAAACGCAGCAATCCAAATAATAGATAGTTTTTAAACTTGTAATGAATCATTCCTGCCGCCATACTCGTCATTGAAAAAGGAATAGGCAATAAAGCCCCCACTACAATTAAAAATCCACCCCACTTTCGGATGTGTTTAAGGTGCTTTTTCATTTTGCCTTCCATATAATCGTAAACACGAGGAATGGTAAAAATCCATTTTCCTATAAAAAATGAAATAATACCTCCAATATATGATAAGGCTGCAAGTAGTGTTAAATATAAAATGGGTTGCGGCATTTTATCACTCCAAGCAATAAAAATTTCGGGTGGTACCAGTCCCAATAAAGATTCCGATGCAAGAAAAACCAACAGAATGTTAATTGGTGCGTATGTTTCAGTAACATAGGTAAAAAGATCACTAAAATCTACAACATAGGTATCGACAACTATAAGGGCTGCCACCACCAAAATTATAGGAATAATCGCCTTTTTTAAACTCTCTCCTACAAAGCTGTAAAACCCTGTGTATTTGTAATACAAATGGGCGCGTTTTATTTTATTTTTTTCAGTTTTTCTAACTGTGTTCATTTCAATTTGGGTATTCTGAAATTTTAAAATTTCTATTTTTTTCAATTAATAATTAATCAACCGAATTTTAGGGTGCAAATATAACGCTAAACCCACTACTCTACAAGCCTTTGACAAATGTTTAGCGGTTAATTGGATGTTAAAAGATAATCGCTTAATTAACTGTACCAAAATAGCTGCAAAAGCGTTAAAACTTTGTTAAAATACTACTTTGCAATACATAGTACTGTAACAAAATAATAATTGATGCGTCTTTTAGATATAACCGTTAAAACAATTTATTATGAGAACATTAGACAGCAATCAGTTAACTTCAAAAATGAAAAACTCAAAAGCGTATTCTTGGAATTTGCGAAGGAGATTTCATTAAAAATTAAATCACCATAAAATTTTAAACTATGAGAACTTTACACAACAACCACGCACAACATAGACCGGTAAATTCCAAAGCATCTATTTGGAATAAGAAAAGAAGATTTAAGTAAAAACAGACTTTTTATCTAAGAAATATTACAAGCAAACACCCATGAAAACGATGAGACATATACACAGCAGGATAAAATACAACTCCCAAAAATTTTACAAACTAGCGCAGTTGGGTGAAAAGAAATACAATTATAACGATCCATCAATAACAGCCCCATGCAAACCTTCTATCTAAAAGTAAGCCAGCGAGAAGCAACCTAAAAGCTGAATTGAAGAAATTTAATTCAGCTTTTTTAATTTTTGGGTCTCTTTTTAAAATTAGACGTTTTTGGGTTTTTAGTCTTGGAATCTTTCTTTGGTGGCATAGGGCCTCTTAAATAAATTATTAATCCATTTAAAAAGTTACGTAAAAACTGGTCGCCACATTCCATATATTTTTCGTGATTTTCATTTCTGAAAATTGCTCCCAATTCACTTTTG
>TARA_R100000353_G_scaffold55327_3_pt1 | contig 22076 bp, 14 predicted proteins | sample TARA_R100000353 | Tara Oceans TARA_R100000353 (sample SAMEA2620663) | marine metagenome | biome: marine biome (ENVO:00000447); feature: surface water layer (ENVO:00002042); material: "saline water (ENVO:00002010), including plankton (ENVO:xxxxxxxx)" | depth 5 m | reverse complement strand
AGAGCAGATAAACACAGGAATAAGGGTTTATTCAGTTCTTATCTTGGAAGATGACGTTGAGTTTGTACCCAAGCCGTTGTTTAGGTTACACGCATTTATGTCTGCGGTTCCTAAAAACTGGGATCAGATCTATTTGGGAGGACAGCATAGGCTTTTACCAAAACCTACAGGAATTGATAGGGTTATGAGGGGTATTTCAGTAAATAGAACGCATGCCTATGCTTTAAATAGAAAAGTATTTAAATTATTTTACACTCATATTAACAATGCTGAAGAGTATATAGGTAAAAAGAACCACCATATAGATCATCAGTTAGAAATAGCTCATCGAAAATTAGCGTGGAATGTGTACTGCCCACCAGTGTGGCTTGCAGGACAAGCTGAAGGAATGAGTGATGTGTGTAATTCAGAGCTTGAAGCTCGTATTTGGGACTAGTTCATAGGTTGAATTGATCTGTAAATCCCTTATATTTATGGACCGTGCCAGCTTTAACTACACTTGATTTATACGAAACTCATTCAAAGTACCTTGACGCATCAGATAATACTCCTGATGCCTTTAGACAAGCTTTGAATGAAATAATGCCCCGTATCTACAAACTGGGGTATTGGCGAGAAATGTTGTTAGAACATTCTCAGGATGCTTCTTTAGGATACATATCTTTACCGCAAGATACTGATGCTATAGTAGCAGGTTTAATAGACAATAACCCAGTACCTACCCGTTCTGTGTGGCATGATTATAAACTTTTTGGAACTAATGATCAAGATGACACAGTTTTATCAGCTTTTATTGATGATGGTTATGCTTCTACATACAGGGATATTGAAACGGCTGAACAGTATTATTTTGAGTTACAAGCCATATCAGATGTTAATTCATCCTTACCTTCTAATGATTACAGCATAACGATTTCTTATAAAGGGTCGGGCACAGGCGATGGGTTTGATAATATTACTTTAACTAGTTCAGCAACATCTTCTGTTGGAGGAACCCCGCACCCAAATGTGTCAAGTATTGATAAGATTGTATACAAAAACATTCCCGATGGGCATTCAATAAGAGTTTTAGCTAAACGTTCTGGAGTTGATCCAATAACTTTAGCGGATATAAAAGGTGAATCAGGTGTGGTTCGTTATCGAAGATATCGAATTGGTAATGTTAACACTACTTCTACTGCTCACGTTCTTTTAAAAAGGAGATGGGAAGATGTAGATGGGAATTCTGATTTAGTTTACATGCCTTCTAACGCCATCGTTAAACATGGTTTATTAGGTAAGCTTGCTGAAGATAACGCAGACATACAGAGAGCAGCGTATCATTGGGGTTTAGTAACTCAACTATTAGAAACAGATACTGATTCATATAGAGGTGCGTCTAAACCGACACTAAAAGTAGCTCCTAATGGGGTAGGATCTGGAATGACTGGAATGTATTAATTATTATGGCTAACATACAAATCAAAAGAGGACAACAAACTCAAGTTTCAATTAAGTTTAAGCCTGACGGTATTTCTGCTACAAGAAACTTTTATACTGACGATGCTCAATATACGGCTTCTTTAGTTTTAAGAAAGAAGACAGGTAGTTCCGTTTCAGGTGAGAAAATAGATACTTTAATTAGTTTAACACCAGCTTCTGATGATCCAGATGCTAGCCCACCTGTAATTCAAAGCACTCATGGGAGAATTAGATTCCCTCAATTAGGAGCAGATAACAGGACGGATGGGACTGAAGATAATGCTAACATTATTTTAAGGTGGGAGACCGCAGATGCTGTAGCCCTTCCTAATGAAGATATTACCATTGTTGGTGATTTAAAAATTACAGACACAGATACTAACCCTGACGAGGTTTTACATTCACTACGACTTACTTTTGATATAGTACCAGAAATTATCTAATGGCCAATGATACAGCTACTGTTACACAGACAGTTAATACGGTTACTGTCGATTCTACTTCCCAAAATAGCTTAGAGCTAAGTTCTACTTCGGGGAGCTCGATTACTTTAACTGAGAGTCCCTCAAGTTCGACTACTGTTTCAATAACTCCATCATCATCGAGTTTAAAAATAGATAGTGTTTTTGCTCCAAAGATTAGCCCTGTTTTTACAGGAACTCCTATAGCTCCCACTGCTTCTCCTGGTACTAATAGTACTCAGATAGCAACAACGGCTTATGTTGATAGTGCTGTAACTTTAGAGAATACGTTGGGAGAAATGAATGATGTCAATGTGACATCTCTTTCTGACAATGAAATACTTCAGTATGATACAGCAAGTTCTAAATGGATTAATCAAACTTTAGCCGAAGCAGATATTGCTTCAGCAGCTACACTTAGTTCACATACAGGGAGTACTAGTAACCCACATAATGTTACCGCAGCTCAAGTTAACTTAGGTAATGTTACGAATGAGTCTAAGGCTACAATGTTTACAAGTCCTGTATTTACAGGCAACCCAACAGCCCCAACTCAACCATTAGGGAATGATAGCGTTAGTATTGCTACAACAGCTTTCGTTGACAATGCCATAAACGCATTGATAGCAGCAGCCCCTGATACTTTAGACACTCTCAATGAAATAGCAGAAGCTCTTAATGACGACGCAGACTTTCATCAAACGATTACAGATTTAGCTAACACTAAGCTCCCCCTCGCAGGAGGGACGATGACTGGTAACTTAAATCTTGGTGATGATGTTAAGCTGCAACTAGGTGGGGGTAATGATCTTCAGATCTTCCATGATCAGTCAGATAGCATAATCAAGGATGCAGGTACTGGAAATCTTGAGTTACATGCTACAAATCTGGTTTTTCGTAATCATGCTGACTCTGCTCAATACGCATCATTTATCAATGGTGGAGCTGTTTCCCTCTACCATAATAACGGCTTAAAGTTTCAGACGGCTGCTGGGGGGATTGATATTACTGGAAACCTTACAGTAGGTGACAGTCACTTTATAGGGGATGACTCTTTTGATAACTTAGCTCTAATTTCTTCGTCAGGAGAAAATGTAGTAGTTGCTGCTGCTAATGATATCTATCTGAATACAGACGCTTCAGGTGGAGGAACAGGAACCAATAGAGTTCTTATTAATGAGAGTGGGACTAGTATATCATCAGGCACACTAAAATTATTAGACGGAACAGCAAGTAGCCCTTCGTTGACTTTCACTAGTGGAACTAATACAGGAATTTATTGGAGCAACTATACAACTTCTCCACAAAAAGATCAGTTAAACCTTTCTGTAGATGGAAATACAAAGTTCAAAGCAAATGAAGCAGGTATATGGTCAGTAAGTGGCAACATATATCTTGCTAATGGTTATCAATTTAGAACTTTCCAAGAGTGGTTAGCTACAACAGGTGGGACAGGATACGGGTTTAAGTTTAGGAATACAGCGGATGCTGTTGACTCTATGACAATATCTTCAGCAGGTAATGTGGTTGCTGCTGGAACTATTACAGGTACAAGTTTCCATCAAAGCGATCAACTCGATAGCACTTTTTATAGTGCGACATTTGATGAAAATGTAGATATAAATGGATATTTAGAAGTTGCTGGTAAAGGTGAGTTTTTAGGAGGCACATTAAACGTACATACAGCAGGAAATATTAATTACATATCCTCTCAGGATGCTTCTAAAGATCTTCAGATAAGAAATACAGGAGCGAATAAGGATATTGTAATTAAAACAAAAGATTCTTCAGGAGAGAATGAAACTATTAGATTAAGAGGATCAGTAAATCATATAGTAGCAAGTGGTAACATAGAGGCACGATTTGGCACAAACTCTAGAACTTTTAATCTGTATGAAACATATAGTGATAGTTCTAACTATGAGAGAACATCTTTTAATCATAGTGGTGGGTACTTTAATTTAAGCACACAAGATCTTGGTACAGGAACAGCAAGTGGTATAAAGTTTAAAACTGACGATTTAACGGCACTAAGTATAGAAGCTAATGGTCTTGTTACAGTTCTTAGCAGGAACTCTGCATCAAGCACTAATATATTAAGCGTAGGTGGTTCTAGTAATGGATACATGAGTGTCCGACATATTGAAGGTAAGGCATCAAATTCAAATGCTTATGGCCCACTCTACATAAACTACCTATCCAACAACAATGTTTTTATAGCCTCTGGAGGAGGTAAAGTAGGCATTGGAACTACAACACCTGCAAGAAAATTAGAGGTTTCTGAAGGATCATCTTCTATAGTAGCTCAATTCAAAAGCACTTCTGGAACTAGTGCATTTATCACTCTTGCAAACACGACCGCAACAGCGGATCAGATAAGAGTTGGGTCGATTGGAAATGATTTAGTTTTATCTACTAATTACGCAGAGAGGATGCGTATTCTTTCTGATGGCAAAGTAGGTATTGGTACTACAAACCCTGCTGAATTACTCCATGTGGAGGGTAGCAATGCAACTATTAATGTTCGAGAAAGCGGTGCTGCTACTGTTAAAATGCGAGCAGGATCTGTTGGTAGAATAGGAACATATTCAGATAATGATTTCTCTATTGTTAGCAATAGCACGGATCGAGTTCGTATTAAAAGTGATGGTAAGGTTGGCATTGGAACAACTTCTGTAAATACTGGCATTGGCTTACAGGTGGCTAATGGGCATTTGTATGTTACTAGTGGAGAAGTAAAAGCTGATAATATCAATGCAGGGTATTTCAGTTCGACTAGAAATCTAGAATTGCAAGGTGGGTCTGCTGCTGGTGTTAAATTAATGTCAGGTGCGACTACTGTTTTGCAGACTAAATCTGATGGAAAAGTAGGGATAGGAACTACATCGCCAGACCACACTCTAAGAGTTAACGGAGATGCAAGACTAGGCAATCTACATATAAAAACATCAGATTTTGGGCAAGGCGGTACAGGGAAGACTATTTATGCAGACGGAGCAGGTTCAGGAGTTTTAGGTTTTATCTCTAGTACTGCTTTTGATTTTTCCAATGGAGCAACTTCTCGATTACGTATAGATAGTTCAGGTAACGTAGGTATAGGAACTACAAGCCCCTCCTACAAGTTAGAGATCGATGGTGGTGATTTTCTTGTTAACACAACAAATGGTGGGTATGTGCAAGTCGATGAGTCAGATAACTCTTTAAAGCTTTCTGATAATGTTAAGATAAAAGCAGGTACGGGTAATGATCTTTCTTTTTATCATAATTCTTCAAATAATATAAGCTTTATAGAGAACAGTCATGCTAATGGTTTACGAATAAAGTCAGATGAGCTGCTAATATTTGCTCATAATGGATCTACATTAAGAGCATCATTTGATACTGCCGTAAAGCTCCTGTACAACGATGCGTACAAGTTCGAGACAACTGCTGATGGGGCAAAGGTGATTGGGACTTTAGGCATTGGTGATTATGCTATGATGAAGTCAACGGCTCAGTATATGGGCATGATTGGTTTCAATAGAAATGGAAACACTGGGGCTATTTATAATAATTCTTATGGAGCCTTTCAGCTTCAGAATAACAACGGAGTCTTTGAGTTTCAGTGCTATAACTCTTCAGGTGCTGCTCAAGCAATACATAAGTTCACAAGTGATGGTAGGGTAGGTATAAACACAGCACCTCATACAAACCAACAATTACACATTGTTGCATCGTCTACAGATACAACAGGACTAGAGTTTTCAGCTTCACAACATTCAAACGAAACTAGAATTCTTTCTTACGATAGAGCAGTAGGAGGAGGATATAGACCATTAAGACTTCAATCATCTCATTTAAAAGTTGAGATTGCAGGTGTACAAAAATTTGCTGTTGATACAAGTGGTAACACAACTCTTGCTGGCAACTTAACTGTCGGGGGCGACCTAACCATCAACGGCACAACGACAACTCTTAATGCAGAAGAGTTAGTAATTGAGGATAAGAACATTGTTATAGGCAATGTACCTAGCCCGTCTAGCCCATCTGACACAACCGCTGATGGTGGTGGTATTACTCTCAAAGGTGCTAGTGATTATACAATCAACTGGACTAATTCAACTAACTCATGGCACTTTAACCAAGGGATTACAGTTGGGGAGAATGATACAGGATATGATGTAAAGTTTTATGGAGCGACATCAAATAGATATTTACACTGGAATCAAGCAGAGGACAGGTTAAACCTTAGAGACAATACAAAGTTCTCAATAGGTAATTCAAATGATCTACAGCTAGAGTTCAATGGCACACATAGCTACATCAAAAATAATGTTGGTGGTAGTTTATATATCCAAACGGCTAATACTATCCAACTAGAAAACTCTTCTGGTCAGGATATGTTAACTGCTGCGAGTGGTGGTGCAGTAAAATTATTTCATGGGGGTAACTCAACAGCAAAGTTTGAGACTACAACTGCTGGGGCAACTGTCACAGGTAAGTTGGGTATTGGTGTTACAAGCCCATCAACACCTTTACATGTGAAAGGTAATGTAAGGGCAGAGGCTTCTGGAAGTACAGCATTTGCTGACCTCAAGAGTTCTCAGATATATGCTTCAGGAACTTATGACCTTATAGTAGGCACAAATAATCCTTTATTTTTTAGAACAAACGATACCAGAAGGATGACCATCTTAGGTGATGGTAAGGTAGGAATAGGTACTACTAACCCACTTCAAGAGCTACACCTTTCATCACCCTCTCCTGTTATAAGGTTGCAGGATTCAGATGGCACAAATCAGTTTACTGAAATTGAACAAGCTGGTCAGTCTTTGTATATCAGTTTAAGAAATAACTCTCAAAACGGACATCTTTTTATTCTAGGTAAAAACGGAACAGGGACCGACACGGTGTTCATGAAGATTGCCTCAGATGGCAAGGTAGGTTTAGGAACCCAAACACCTGCAAGAGAACTTAGTGTTGTAAGTCCTACTTCAAACGCAGTCTTTCAGTTAAGTAACTCAACAGCAGGAGAGTCAGCCGATAGTGGTTTAGAGATTTTTGCATCTGGTGTTGATACAGGAATTGTAAATAGAGAAAATGGATATCTCCGTTTTGATACTAATAATACTGAACGAGCTAGGTTTTTATCAAGTGGGCAATTTATTGTCGGAGGAACTGACTACTTATATTCAGGAACAGATTTAACTGTTGGTAATACTAGTGACTCACAAAATGGTTTAAACATTGTTACGTCATCGTCTGGAAACGGATATGTTTTATTTGGAGATGGGGCAGCAGCAGCTGCTTATGTTGGTCAGATTAGGTATAGCCACACAGATAACTTCATGTCTTTCAATACCAATGGGAGTGAAAGACTAAGGATTAATTCTGAAGGATGTTTAGGTATTAATACAACTAATCCACTATCTGGAGCAAAACTAGATGTTGCTGGCAAAACTAGAATCTATCAGAACGAGTTTCAAATAACTTCAAGTGCTGCATATACCACACACTTTAACTACCAAAATGGGGGTAATAACTATATCTCACAAGCTAATGGAGGAGGCACTTTCTTCAGGAATAACGGTGGGACTTTAATGTTTTTAAATAGTGCAGGAGATTTCGGTGTTGATTCTGACACTTTGTATGTCGATGCATCAACTGATAGAGTAGGTATAGGAACAAATAGCCCTGCTGCTCCATTATCTTTAGTTGGAGTAAATGGTGGTAATTGGAATGATGGATTAATAATAGATGATCCTTCAGGATGGGCAGCGACTGTATATAAGAGGAATAATAGTCCTAAAATGTTTACAGGTCTTTATTCTGGTAATGACAACTACATCTGGATGTCAACAGGGTACAGTAACTCTGGAACTACCATAACTGCACCTAGAGCGGATGCAGTCCTGATGGCAAGACCAGGTACGGATGATCTTCAAATATATTTAGATACACACTTTGGAGGTAAAGTAGGAATAGGAAACGACAACCCCGACGAAAAATTAGACGTTGCAGGAAACGCTGTATTAAAGAATGGCACAACTTCGACATCATTGACGTTATACGAAACTTATACGGATACGTCTAATTTTGAAAAAACTTTACTCGATCATTCTGGTGGTTATTTTGAGATTGATACGGGAGCTTTAGGATCAGGGAGCCTTAGTGGAATTAAACTTTCTGTAGGTAGTTATACTAAACTACAAATAGAACCAGAAGGTCATGTCCTAATAAATGGTGCTGATGATAATGGTAACAAGGCAGACTTCTCTGTAGGGGTTGGTACTAGTCCAAGAGTTTCGTGGCATAACCAACAAGTTCAGATAGGTGGGCTTGACATGAACTACAATGGAAACATTTCTCATACGGGCAGTGTTTTTGGTATGACATCTTGGTCTAGTTCTATTGAGTTTAGGTGCAATTCATCCTCTGGAGCATCCGCTCGTGATATTTACTTCATGCCTTTCAATGGGACTTCTACTTCAGAAGCCATGCGTATTAAGGGTAGTGGTAATGTTGGTATAGCGACTGACGCTCCTGCTACGAAATTACAAATTGATGAGTACACAGTAGGATCTAATGGAAACCAGTCTGTAACTGGCACTGCGTCTATATTTACGAATAGCGGTAGTGATGGTTTATATCTAGGTGTTAAGAATGCCAGTCACCCAAATAGGGGGTATGCCTTCAAAGTCACTAGCAATGGCGTTAACTCTGATTTCACAATTAGAGAACATGGTTTAACTGGTGACAGGTTTACGATCCAGACTGGTGGTAGTGTAGGGATAGCAACTACTAGTCCTTCTAGTCAGTTCTATAATAATCTGGTTGTTGGTAATAATGACTCTGGTGAAAAAGGAATAACTATTAGATCTAACGCTTCTAATGGAGGGCATTTGGCTTTCTCTGATACTGATGCTGCAAATGCAGGAAGGTACGCAGGGCGGATATCTTATTTCCACGATACCAATTCTATGCGGTTTTATACTACTGCTGGTGATTTCGCAATGGCGATTGATTCATCGCAGAGGGTAGGTATAGGTGTTACAACACCAGATCACAGACTTCATGTAGATGGGACTATTGCAATCAAGGGGGGTGAACTTGCTGACACAGCTCGCATACACTTCCAAGCATCTGATGAGAGTAATAGATTTACTCTTGAGTCTGACTTTAATTCTACTACAACAACTGATTTATTAGGGTTCAGGTCTACAACTGCTGATAATATTCTTGTTCTAAAAGGTAATGGAAATGTTGGCATAGGAACAACTTCAAACGCCCAAAAGCTACACATCAAAGGGGATGCTTTACGTATAGAAGAAAGTGTTGGCAATAGACACCTTGATATCATTCCAGCAGTAAGTGGATCAAGCCATAGGTTCACTAGTACAACTACAGGTAGTGGATATAACTTTGAGAATAGCAATGGGACTATTGCAACTTTCACTGAAACTCTATCGCAGTTTAATCAAAACGTAAAAATTCAAACGTCTAATTTACAGTTAAACTCTGGAAATTATGTGCAGTGGGGAGGGAGTCATTATCGTGTAGAGGGAAGTAATGGAAATTGGTTAAAGTTTTTCACAGCTAATGTTGAGAGGTTACGTATTACAGCAGCAGGAGTTACCCAAGTAAAAAACTATCTTGATTTAGAACTGTTAAATGACGCAGATTCTACGTCACCTATATTGGTTGTTGATGGTACTAGAGTTAAGAAAGCAACTAATCTTCACGTTTATAAAGATACTAACGATAATAGTTACTTGGCAGAAACAGGCTCTGGTGACCTGTACATAAAAGGTGGTAATGACATCATTATCCAAGACGCAGTAGGCAACACTTTAATTCACGCAAATCAATCTGACAGTGTTGAGTTGCACTATGGAGGTGTTAAGAGACTAGAAACTAAAACTTATGGGGCAGAACTTACCCATCCTTCTGGATGGGCAGAACTACATTTAAATGGCCCAAGTGGGGGTGAAATAAAACTTCAAAAAGCAGGAGCTACACATCTTGATATATATGCATCTGATGCAGGTAGTACTAGTTCTGTTATCAAAGCACAGTCACACTTGAGGTTATCCTCAAACAATAGTGTTGCTGCTAATAGATCAATTTACTTAAAGAGCGACGGCTTTGTTGGTATTGGAAATGATGCCCCTTCTCATAGATTACATGTTACAGGAGACGCTCGTATTGAAGGTAACTTAACAATCAACGGAACTACTACGATTGTAGATACTGACGTATCTACGACTGAGCAGTTATTGATAACTAACGATGGGACTGGTCCAGCTATTGTAGCTAATCAAACAGGAACCCAACCTGTTATTGATTTCCAAGATGACAGTACTTCTGTTTTCTACATAGAGAATGGTGGTAATGTTGGGATTGGGACTGGCTCTAACATAGGGGCTAACGCACATTTAGAAATTTTAAAGGATAACCCTCAAATAGTTTTAACGGACTCTAACGAAGGTACAAATGATAAGACTTTTAGATTCATAAATATAAATGAATCATTGAGGATAACCGCAAGAACAGACGGCAATACTGCAAACACGGCTGGTGGGGACATCTTGACCCTTAAAAGGGATGGTCATGTAGTCATTGGAGGCACAGAACCTACAGTTACAGGAGGTACAGCTAAACTAACAATTAATGTCGGAGCTACTACAAACGTACCTGTTACCATCGCTAACGGGACTACGGATCAGGTATATTTAAGACGATATACTTCTGGAGGTAAGTATCAAATTCAAACAGTAAATGGGTCATCTAATGAAGGAGTGTTGTCACTACAGAGTTATGGCGGTGGTGTAGGCATAGGAACAACTGACTCCAGTGGTTTCAAACTTGATGTCCGAACAGCTACTGGAGGTGCAATAGCAAGATTTAAAGATTCAGATAGTTCTCACGATGGTATAAGAATAGAAGGAGATACGAATGGAGGGATCATTAGTAATGCTAGTGGTGTAAGTAAAGAGGCTATTTATTTCCAAAACAGCACTAATGCAATACGTCTATACACCAATGGCAATGAGAGAATACGTATAGCTTCTGATGGCAAGGTGGGAATAGGCACAACTTCTCCTGCAATGCCTGTTGAGATTGTTACTGGTAGTGGGGCTACTGTTGATTTACCTAATCAGACAACTGGAGGTATTGCATTTGCGAACAATTCTGGTTCTAACAATGTGCCAACCATAGTTGGTAAATCTAATAGTAGCATGGGTCTTGAGATTATTGGAGCTGCCAATAATAGTAATATTCATGGAGACTTAGTATTTAATTGTAGAGAGAACAATAACTCTACTTTTGCTGATACCGATCAAGCAGGTTTTAAATTCCAACACTACACTACTGACTTAGTCACTATTTACAGAAGTGGTAAAGTGGGTATTGGTACTAGCAGTCCTGCCGAAACTTTGCATGTTTCAGGTTCAAGTAGCGAGGGTACTGGAAAAGTAAAGATTGATAATGTACCTACTGAAAGTACTGAAAAGACTGCTCTTGTTTATAGTAGTGGTAAAATAGTCAGTCAAAGAGAATTAGGTGATAATGCTTTTACTAGCCACCCTTATCTAAGAACTGATGATACTGGATCGACTCAAACAGTTAATGACCCTGTAACCTTTACAGATTTACTTAAGATTAATGATACAGGAAACGCCATTTTAGATTTAAACACGACTGGCACTGGATCTAATACTACAATTAGATTTAGGAACACTGATAGCAATAAAGCGACTATTGGTTATGATGGAGGTAATAGTGGGCTAATCTTAACCACTGGAGGATTCACAGCAGGTAATGGTATCTTTATTGATGATAATCAGAAGGTAGGAATAGGCACTAAAACGCCAAATGCTTTATTAAATGTGCAAGGCGATTCAAACCCAACAATTTTAATAAATGCTGTAACGGGTAATTCAGTAAATAGTGGTAAGTTGGCGTTTGCAGAAACAGACGGTGGTGCTCATCAGGCGTTTATTAAATATGACGGTTCAGCCAACAGGCTAGAAATCGGAACCGCTGACGTTGCACAGGCTTTAGTGGTTAACAGAACTGACGGCAAGGTAGGCATTGGAACATCAACCCCATCATCGTTATTAAATTTAAGTGATGCCTCAAACAACCTTTCTCATCAGATAGGATTCTCCTATGTAAGCGGAGGAACTGAGACGGACGCATTTACTATTGGCAGAAATAGTTCTACAGGAAACCTAGAGTTTCATTCTGATATAAACAATCATGGTTTCGAGTTCAAGCACAACGCTGCTGGTACTCAAGAGTTTAACATTCTAAACTTGAAGGTAGGCATCGGTACTGATGCCCCTAACAGAAACCTTAACGTTGTAGGGCAAATAGGTATAGATAACTCAGCATCATCTCCGACTGGAGGTATGTTGATTACTCCTGATGGTAATTCTAATAAGATATATTCAAGGACAGCTAATAATGTTGCTACAGCCCACCCATTAGATTTCTTTGCAGGTAGTACCCATACTGTAAGAATTGAATCAGATGGGGATGTTGACCTCCAAACAGGTGACTTATACTTTAGCACGAATGGTAAGGGACTTCATTTTGATGGTGTTACAGGCTGGGATTGGAAGATCGTATCTGAAGACTCAGGGTCTAGTAATGTACCTCTACTTTTTAAGTCTCAAGAAGGAGGCCCTAACCCTTCAGCTCCTTCTGAGAAGTTTAGAATTAACTCAGCAGGGGATGCTATCTTTAAAGATAAACTTACTGTTGAGGTTATACCTTCAGTTCAGCAAGAAGAAAACACTGTTCTTGTGGTAGAAGGTTCTGATGGCGGTTTATCTTGCATAAAGAAAAGAGAGTTAAATACTGTAAATATTCCTGACTACACAAGTAATACCAATGGTATTATAAAGATTGGATCTGATGATGATCTTAATTTGTATCATACTTCTGGCAATAACTTTGTTTCCGCTGCTACAGGAGGCAATTTATTCATTCAAGGTAATACTGTTGCTCTTAGGTCAGTCTCTCAAAAGAACATGGTTGTTGGTAATGTTAACAGTCATGTAAAACTTTACTACGATAACTCAGAGCGTCTGTCTACTACAACAGGTGGTATCACTGTCACTGGAAAGATGACCTCTGACACAATTACCACAGCGTTAAGTTTGGAGATGTTTGCATCTAGTGGGCATAATTACATCTCCTCACAATCTTCAGGTAGTAATTTATACATAAGAAACACAGGAGGAGGTCAGATTCTTATAAGACCTAAAACGGGCGAAGACGGGATAAAACTCATACCTGATGGTGCAGTTCAGCTTTATCACGACAACGCAAAGAAGTTCGAGACTACCTCAACAGGAATCCATGTCACTGCTAGTGACCCTATACTAAAAATAACAGACACAAGTGGTTCGGATAATGGAGCTACATTATGGCTACAAGAAAATGATAATTATGGTGCTAAAGTAAAGTACGATAGTAATTCTAATACATTTTTCAAAGTAAGCACCGTTGATGGAGGAACTGAAACTGACCGCTTTTCTATAAAACGGACTGGTGAAACTGGTATAGGCACTACAAGCCCTGAACATGATCTCCATGTTGCTGGAGAAACTCTTTTAGATGCTCCAAATGGGAGTACACATTCTTTAAGGTTAGGTAGAGCAGATAATGCAAACAAATGGTTTTTTAACCATGCTGGTAATGATTTAAGAATTTATAACGCTGCTGGATCTGGGTATGACATTATGCTTGGGGTAAACTCAGGTGGAGCTGCTCAAGATAACAAAGTAGGTATAGGCACAGCAAGCCCTGCCGAAAAGCTAGATGTCAATGGGTATGTAAGAACCAAAAACTCTAAGTATAAAAAATATACTAGTTTGACAGGATCATCGAATGATTGGTTCCCTATATATCAGGTCAATGATCATAAGGGTGGGCAGGTTACATTTAATGTAAATACTTATGCTCATAGCTCATGTACTTTTGTTGTAAGTGAAGGATATGGTCCTTCAGGACAAAGTGGCAACCCTGCACACATAAATGTTCTAAACTACCTATATCATGCTAATGGGGGTTATGCGAACATCACAGGCATAAGAGTCAATCAGATTGGAATGGTTGAAATCAAGCTGACATTCAGCAGTGGACCAACTGTAAATGTTGCAGTTCGTATTGAAAGCAGTGAAGAACTTCAGAATAATTTAGCTAGTTCGTTAGCGACAAGTACATCTACTGAATCAATTAGAGATTCAGTAAACTTGAGCAATAAGTATGCTAGGTTTAAGAATTTGACTCTAGGGGATGATGGATCAGCATCATCACCAGCTCTGAATTTTGGATCAAGTGGCAGTACAGGTCTTTATTATACTTCATCTCAGTTAAATTTTGCTCTTCATGGGTCAACTAGAATGTACCTAACTTCTGCTGGAATTTTCAGTAGTAGTAATGTTTATAGTGGCACAACAGGACAGTTCCGAAACTTTGGCGGAACATGGCAAGCTACTACAGGTACAGGCACTAATGGATTTACGTTTAAAAATACAAACGAGGCTCAAACAGCAGCTACGATAACTTCAAAAGGAACCTTAACTCTTAATGGTGGGACAACATCAACAAAGCTTTATTTATATGAAACGTATACTGATGCCTCAAATTATGAGAGAACAACCTTTGATTTCAGTGGTGGTTATTTTAATATAGATACTAATAAATCAGGCACAGGACACACCGCTAGCGGAATAAAGTTGGGGGCAAATGGTTATGCGTACCTTCAGCTTGAGCCAGAAGGTAATGTCCTAATCAATGGTGCTAATGATAATAGTAACAGGGCAGACTTTGCTGTAGGTACTCTTGGTAATCCAAGAGTTTCATGGCATGGCAATCAAGTTCAGATAGGTGGGACCGACATGAACTACAATGGAAATATCTCATACAATAGTGCTGTTTTCAGGATGCAGAGTTGGCAGAGTAATATTTCTTTTGAGTTAAAAGGAACTTCTGGAACAGCTAATAAAGACATTATATTCAGACCTTTTAATGGCACTGCGGATACTGAAGCCATGCGTATCAAGGGCAGTGGTGATGTTTGTATTGGAACTACCGCTACAATGTCATCAGCTAACGCTAGAAGGTTAGTTGTTGGAGATGGGGCAGGTACAGAAGGAATAACTATTTATTCAGGAAACAATTCTTCAGGATGGCTTGCATTTGCAGATGGTACATCAGGTGACCAAAGCTATAGAGGAATTGTGCAGTATAGCCATGCTAATGACGCTATGTCGTTTCATACTCAAGGAACAACTGAGAGGATGCGACTTAATTCAACTGGATTAGGTATAGGAACTACCAATCCAGCCGAGAAGCTTCACGTTGAAGGAAGAATCAGAATTGGGACAACCCCCGAAATAGTTTCGCACGATAATATCACTTTAGTTATCGATCAAAATGCGAATAGCGGTTCTAATTATTTAAATATTAAAGGGGGTACAGTTGAACTTGTAAGGGTGAAGCAAAACGGGAATGTAGGAATAGGAACTACCACTCCAGATGCAAAGCTACAGGTCGAGGGATTAATAAAACAACAAGTAATTACAGTAAGTCAATTACCTACTCCAAGTTCTACTATGCAGGGCGTTAGAGCTTTTGTAAGTGATTCTTCGATGACAGCTTCAGGTAACTTTGGAGCCACTATACAAGGCTATGGTGGTGGGTCTAATACTGTACCTGTTTGGTGCGATGGAAACTACTGGTATATTGGGTAACAAAACACTTGATAATACGTATTTACTGCATATTCTACTAATATTATGGAAGAAAAGACACTTACATTAAGTCAAGATCTCATTCGAGTTAACATCCAAGCTATCGACATTGCTATCAAAGCTGTTGGTTTGAATGGGGCAGAAGCCCTTGTTGTACTTGCGAAGCAAATTGCAGAGCAAACAGGTGAGACTGTTCAACAACCAGAACAACCAGAAGCTGAAGAAGCTCCAGCCGAAGTCGTAGAATAATGAGGTTCTACGTAGACATAGAGGATGAGGACCACATAGCTGGGATCACTAAGGCTAGGGAAGCTTATAATGCAGCTCTACCTCAGATTGATAACCCTGACTATGTGGAACCTGATCTTAGGGAATGGGTAGAAAACCCTGATTATGAGCCACCACAAGGTGACCCACTAATTGAGAACCCTGACCACGTCCCAGCTCAAGAAGCAGTAGGGGAGCCTCTCATAATGAATCCTGATTATGTGGAGGCAGTTGAAGCTGTCGGACAACCACAGATACCTAACCCTGATTATAATGAGGAAGATGAGGATTCTGAAGAGATGATCGATAACCCTGATTATGTTCCTGCATCAGATGCTATAGGGGAAGAGATGATGGATAACCCAGATTATATAGCAGCTACTGAGGCTGTCGGGGAGCCAATGATTGAAAACCCTGATTATGTAGAAGCTGTTGGTGAGGCTCTTATTGCTAATCCTGACTACACAGAAGGGACTCCAGACCTCCCACCCATGATTGATGATGAAGGCTTTACAGAAGATAAAGACTACATGAAGTGGGTTATTGAGAAGGCTGCTGAGAGCTACGCCAAGGAATTTGGTATTATTGAGTAATTATGGTATATTGCTCGCTTTATGAGCAATAGCGAAATAGTAGCTAAAGGTGTTACAGGAGTGACTGGCTCTCTTATAGCAGTCACGATTCCGTATGCGGAAGTTATCCAATGGGGCATCCAAGTAGTTGGAGGTCTTTTAGGTATCACTGTAGCTATAATAACTTTATATAATTTAATTAAGAAAAAGAAATGAACAAAGAATCAATCTTAGGAATAATTCGTCATATCCTTACATTTGGTGGGGGTTTCATGACTCAAAACGGTATCGCAACTGATAGTGAGGTCACTACTGGTGTGTCAGCAGCAGTCACTCTTGTGGGCGTTATATGGTCAATCTTATCTAAAAAGAAATAATGTACGGAAAATCTTACAGCAAATCTTACGGCAAAAAGAAATCAAAGAAAAAGTCTATGTCTAAAAAAGACATACTTAAGTCTGAGAGGAAACGTAAAAAGAAGTGACCTTCTTAAAGCTAATAAAAGCAGCTTTGAGTTCATATGCTGCCTATACAAATTATAAACATAGGAAGCACGTATATGACCTTGAAGATGAAGTTGATCGCCTCGCTGCTGATGGTTCTCCTGCTGCCAAGTTGCGTCTTGAAAGACTTAGCAGGAGACTCCAAATTGAACGAAAGCAGTCTCTATGATCCGCCTACAGTTACCCTAATAAAAGGGTATGATTACCCGTTTGAAGAGGGCAATCTCATGGGGCGTGGTCAGAAGTTTCATAGTGATTATTCGTATAGACGTGCTATAATTATAGGTAACCAAAAATAATTATATGCCAAATGTATTAGAAGACATTCTAAAAACTTATGAGAGTAATAAAAAGAAAATAGACTATATTAAAGGTCTTTCTCAAAGCTCTCTAAATAAGCTTAATAAAGAGGCTAGAGAAGATATCTCTAAAAAAATTAAAGAGTTTGATGACATGGAAACATACCTTATTAGGCAGGGTATTGATGTCAGTAAAGAAAAGCCTATGTCGGAGGAACCTAAGTCTTTTCAGGAAGCCGTTGAAAGTGGGATAGGTGATATTTCTTTTAAAGGAAAAGGTATGGGAGGCCAGACAGAGCTTAGTTCTATAAAAGATATTAAAATAAATAAGCCTATGACAAAGAAAGAGGCTTTAGGGCAAGCAAGTAAAAACTTGGGTAAAATGCAAAAGACTATTAAAGGGGGTATTTCTAAATTGGATAAGCAGGAAAAGGATATTACAGAAGCTATACAAAAAGCCAAAGATATTTTGTCTGAGGAGTTTTCTATGTCAGAGCTACAGGAAATGGGCTTCGATTAATAAGTAATGCCTAGTAAAAAAGAAATACTTAAAAAGATCCGTAAAATGGACCGCCCCTCTAGGGCAGAACTTGGTGCAGAAAAAGAAGAAGAAGTACCTGTGGTGAAAATTACATACCCCCGTAGATCCGACTATAAAGGGGATGGGGGTCTTATGAGACTTACAGGAGGGGTTCTCCCATTTGAATTTTCCCCATATTCTAGGGATATGGACCACAAAAGAGCAGGAGACCCTGTCTCCGAAGCTAAAATGACGGAAGAAGAAAAATACCAAGAAAAACTAAGAGAGTTTTTTGAGGACGCAGATTAGCCCCATGATTTCTAGACTAAAATGTGCTATATTTATAGCATATGATAGCACTTTGCGTAGGGCACAGTAGACCAAATGATTCAGGAGCTTCTTCAGTAACGGGCGTTACTGAGTGGGATTACAATTCTGAGCTTGCTGAGATGGTTGCTGATAAGCTCAAAGAAAAAACTAAAGTTTATAGCACTTATAAAGGTAAAGGGTATGTCAGTGCTATGAGGTGGTTAGCTCGAAAGCTTGATGAAGATCGAGTAGACACAGCCATTGAGTTTCATTTTAACGCTGCTACACCTAAAGCTACAGGCCATGAGTGGTTGTATTGGCATTCTAGTGACCAAGGAAGGCTCTTATCAAGAGCTCTAAGAGATTCATTTGAAGATTCTTTTCCTCAATTGGCCAGTAGGGGGATTAAGCCTAGGAATAAAGGTAGTCGAGGAGCTATGTTTTTAAGAACGACAAGTATGCCAGCTTGCATCATAGAGCCTTTCTTTGGGACAAATAAAGAAGATTGGGATCTAGCAGTAAATCACAAGCCTGGAATAGCTGAAGCTATATCAAGTGGATTAAAACTCTATAAAGATATTTCAGGAAGGTGGTAACTTGGAACTTCCAAAAACAATTTCTATTGCTGGCAGAAGAGTAAAGCTTGCCTTAGTCCCCTTTAATGGTGATAGCCCCGACTATGGATTGTATTTACATGACAAGAAAACCATTGAAATAAATAAAAACCTCAAAGGTAAAGCCCTTATACAGACCATCAGACATGAAATGATGGAGGCAAGTTTGCTTTTAAGTGGTGTAGGGTGGCTTGAAAACTACGATCAAGAAGCCGTTGTCCGATGCATGGAAGAAATATTCTTTCCTGCATGGGAGGCTTTCTTGAAAAAGATAGATCAATGAAATCTAAAAAGAAGCAATTTAATACCTCTGATGAGTTTATTAAATTCACTCCCTCTGGCAAAGATATTTGTTTAGCTCATGAAAGGGCTAAACAAATGGGGGTGCTTCCTAATTCTTACACAAGAGGGTTAGGTAGGATGGCTGGTTGTTTAGGAGAAATAGCCGTCAATAAATACCTTCCTAGGAGTAAATATGTTGGAGACGTTTCTTACTGTTTTGATTTGATTTACAAAAAGAAAGAAATAGAGATTAAGTCTAAAACATGTAGTTCAGTACCTAAACCCGAATATAGTGCTTTTGTTAATTGCAAGAACAACCCCGTACTAAATAATGATGTTTATTTTTTCACTAGGGTTCGCAGAGATTTAATGCAGGTATGGTTAGTAGGATGGTTACCCACAACTCAGTTACTTAAAAAAGCAAAGTTTGTTAAAAAAGGTGACTCTGATAAAGATGGGTTTGTATTTAAATCTTCTGGACTACATATACCAATCAAGAAACTTAAATCTCCTAAAGATTTTTTTTAAGAGTAATTACTAGACGCATTAGAATCTAGCTCTATTAAAGCATCTAGTCTTTCTTGAAACTGTTCAGCTTCTTCTAAAAGGCTATCATCATTAGAGTAATTAGCTACTTGATCTAGTTTATCCAAAACTTCTTTGACTAGATCGATTAACTCATCTCTTTGACGCATAACTTGTTTTGTAGTCATGCATAACTCATACCTCTAAAGACTCCTCTGCACTAGTATTTTCTTCACAAAAGTCATATTTCCTTGATAAGGATATTGAGAACCTAGTACCACTACCTGAACTAATAGATCTTATTGGTCTGATGTCATCATCCATCTTAGATTGTTGAACAATATTTTGTAAGCCTTCTTTTATAGAATCAATGTGAGCAGAACATCCGAAGTGAGCATTTCCATTATTTGCTAAAAATTGTTTTTGAAAAGCAGTAACAGTACCACTCCACCACTCATTAGAGAAATCTTTGGTAGATGGTTCAGGATAAGTATCACGGATACCCTCAATAAATATATCTACTAACTCTGATACATGGGCCTTCCTTGAGTTATCGTAGGTGGCTCTAGCAATCTGAGGGTGTATATAAGGTTTAACACCATATCTTTGTGTACCTTTAAGAGATGCAGGAATCACGTAATCATCAATAAACTTGGCAAAGAAAGGTAACTCTTTTTCCAAAATGTCTTCTAAGTCATCAGGAAAATCTATCGTAGCTTTTTCTGAGACTACTAAACCAAGAAGCTTATCAGCCGTAGCTTGGTCAAGATTAGGCACACTGGCCATGCTCGCAGGATCAGTGTTCAAAGTCATAACTAGTTTTGGTGAATATGGAATCTTTGAAGGCTCAAAATATTTGGCCTCCCAGTTTAAATACCTATTAGCTATTGAAGCTTTTACAGTTTCGTCCATACGTTTTTGATCTACTTGGCTACCAGCATTCACATTATCATCTTGTATCCAACACCCATAATGAGCTAGCTCACTATTAAAGGGTGTCTTACCTGAAAGAAACCTTGATGCAGGTGCTGACCCTCCAAGTAACGGAGATATTATACCCCCTGACGTAAGTGACTTACCTACACCAGGCCCACCAGATATTATTAAGCACAAGCTTTGTATTATCTTCCTATGGTCTCCTACCATCAAAGATTTTCTAGCAACATGTAACCAAGAAAACAATGCATGCTTTTGGTCAACCTCTGTGTCTTTGTCAAAGAACTGCTTAAAAAAGTTATCTATATATGGGAAGTTTTTAGGGGCTCCATTTTCAGCAGCTTTTAAAATATTTAATCTTGAATCATTTAAGATTCTTTTTCCCTCAAAAATAATCATCTCTTCTTTTGAGAAAATAATTGGAGCAATGCAGTCGATCCTGTTAAGTACATTGATTCTATCAATAGCTATATCGAGTTCTGAAACCCCTGTTGTTCTATCTTTCCTAGGTCTAAACCCTGCAATTTTAAGTTCTAGTTCTAGCTGTTGCTTATTTATTTTCTCAATAGTCCCTAGGTCATTTCTTTTAAAATACTTCTCCCCGTTAGTCCAATACTTACGCAATATACCTGTTATCCTATCCTCTTCGTAATTCTTAACAAACTCTCTACCAAACAAATCAGACCAAGAGTAAAAAGCTTTAGGTGCTCTTGTAGTAAAACAATGAATACCTTCTTCATGTACGACACAACAGCTATCACTTTCTGGCTTAAAAGGATCAACCATAAAGGCAGCCAACCTAAGTCCTGGACCGAAATCATCCTTTGCCACATCAAGTCTATCAGGGTAGTTCTCTTGAATCTTGTCATAGATAACGTCAAAAGGTATCTCTGGCCCATTGGTCCTTTCAGGTGTTTCTGCTGAAGCAGCATAAGAAGCTCCAAGTACAACATCATGAGGAATAGGTTCTCCAATCTTTTGCCATTCAGTACCTATCTCATAAGTTTGGGAAGCATTTAAACAAGCCTCATCCCACTCAGGGAACATGGTTGTAACCTTCAACTTAACATCTAGCCTCTTATATAAAGCTGCAAAAGTATTATCTGTTGTAAGCACAGACTTATCCCAAAGCCAAACTAGCCTAGGGTAACCTGAGAAAGATTTAGATATGTAAGTAGGTCGTAAACCATCACCACAGTTGATATCGATGATCTTCATCCAATCATCGTTATCAGGTTTAGCATCATAGTCGGCTATCAACCCATGAACTTCTCTGACAGGATTATCCGCACTTATAGGAAAGTTTGGGTTATCACCTGTGCATAGAGTTATAAATGCATGGTCAGTAGTTGGTTTTCCACACCACTCTTTAAACTTAGGTTTTAGCTCTACAGTAGGGTTTGAAAATTCAGGGGGTCTTTTCTTAACTTTAGTTAAAGCTTCTATATCATCACATTTTGTAGCCGTAGTATCTACGAAGTTCTTTTTGTATCTAAATATCATTTTTGGTATCGGTTTACTATTTTGCCTTCCGCTTCGAGGGGAATGTCTGCGATCCAATCTGGAGCGGTAGACATTA
>TARA_R100000353_G_scaffold66869_2_pt1 | contig 22111 bp, 34 predicted proteins | sample TARA_R100000353 | Tara Oceans TARA_R100000353 (sample SAMEA2620663) | marine metagenome | biome: marine biome (ENVO:00000447); feature: surface water layer (ENVO:00002042); material: "saline water (ENVO:00002010), including plankton (ENVO:xxxxxxxx)" | depth 5 m | reverse complement strand
TAGATCTCTTCTTTCTTGTTCAGAAATTGCAGTAGCATCTCTTATCTGTTTTTTTAATTCTGCTAAAGCCTTTGCTGCTGCTAACTCATCTGCATCTTTTTGTTTTTGTTCAGCTTTCTCAGCAGCCTCTTCTGCTTTCCTTTCTGCTTTTGCCTCTCTAAGGTTAGTAGTAATCTCAGCAGTAAGTGTTTTTTGTTTCTTTAATCTTGAGGCTTCAAGTTCTATAAGTTTTGCTCTTAATGCTGCCTCTTCATCTAGATCCTCTTTTGTGGAATCAGCTAAAGCATTTTCTGCTACCTTAGCATCTAGCCTTAACTGAGCAGCCTTTATTTCAGCATCAGTTATTTCTGCCTCTATTCTACCTGCTTCTTTCAATGCCTCTATTCTATCTTCAATAGATACATTTTCTTTATCTGCTGCTTTCTCTCTTAATTCATTAAATTTTCTAGTAGCTTCTGCTCTATCTATTAATAATTGTCTTTCTAGTTTATCTGCCTCTGCTCTTTTATCAGCTAACTCTCCTGCAATTTTTATCTCCTTTCTAGTTTCTTCTCCAAAGTTTGCTATACCCTGCCTAACTTCTTCTAAGGCCTTACCTGCTTCTTTAAAATTACCAGTAAAAACATTAAGAACTACATTACCAAAATCTGCTAGTATATCAGATACATTGCCTATAACTGCTTGGATCTGAGTAAAAAATCTTCTGAATTTATTTTGGCCTTCTTCTGAGGAGGTAAATGCTTTTGCTACACCTGCTATTGCAGCAGCTATTGCAATTAAAGGTACTGCAAGTAAAGCTATTCTAAGTAATTTAGAACCTTTTGTCGCTGCACCTAAAGCTCCAGTAAAACCTTGAGTTCTACTAATTAAACCACCTGTTTGCTGATCTAATAATCCTACTACCCCTGAATAATCTCTTGCACTTTTTTGAGAATCTTTTAACTGGTCATTTGCTTTCTTTCTTTGTTTTGTAAGATCTTGTAATCCTTTTTTCTCATCAGCTATCTCTGCCTTTATTTGTTTAATTCTTTTTTTTAAAGCACCCCTATCTTGAATCTTAACAGTATCTTCTAATCTTTTGTTATATTTAAAAGAGGCCTTCTCAAGATCTTTTATTACCTGTTCTTGGATTTCTAATTGCTCATTAAGTTCAGCAACTTTTTTTTCTGCATCAGCTACACTTAGCTTTAATTCATATTCTCTTGCAGTTACTGCCATCTTAATTCATTTTTAAGTTGTTTATATGCTTTTTTAAAAGTCATAGGTAAAGCATATTTACCCTGAGCTATCCTTATGTTTTCAGTTTCTCCTTCACAAACCTGCAATAAATCTATTATGTTTTTTATCATACTATATTCAATAATTCTAAACTACTATCTCCTGTTGTTAAATTTGTTTTGATACTATTTATTCTATAGTTTCTATTATGTAACGAAATTTTATCATTCAATTTTAAATCAAATATAATTTTTAGTGGTAGCTTGGCTTTTACTTTTGTTAATCTTCTACCTGCATTAAATACATCTTGTATATAAGTCTTATAACAATTTTCAAAAAGTGTACCTGTAAAAGTAGATCCTCCTGTATATTCATTAACTTCTAAATCAAAATGTATATTATCAGTAGAGGTAGAACTTGATATTGCTCTTGAATTACTTGGAATCCAATAACTTGATATTGATTGATTACTTGTTTCTGTATTTTTAAGACTGATTGCAGTTGTACTTGAAGATTGTTTTATTGCATAAAATATAAGTGGTAATCCATAGAAGGATTCTTTGTTATCATCCACAAACCATCCAAATTGTATGGATGTATTTGCACCTCCAGTTGCATTTACTAATCTTTGATATTGTAAATGTTCAAAAGGTATTTCTACTTTATAAGTATCAGATGGAGCATCAAAAGTTGAATCTGCTGAATATTCTATAGTACCCCATCCTTTATTTTCTAATTGCTCAAATTGTTTTGATAAAAATGTACCTAATCCTTTATAAGCAAAATCTATCTCTTTGAATGGTAAAGCCACATCTACACTACTACTTTTAATATCTACATATTCATCTATATTATGAGTAATGGAAGATGCAGCATAGAAATCATCTAATTTTTGTACAACTATAGTACCTGCATCATTTATAAAAGCAGTCAAGTTAAACATTCTAAAAAGGCCTGTAAGAAAGTCTATAACTTTCATTTTAGGTATTTGCTCATTTATTCTAAATTCAAATGTAGTACCAGTAACTGTTTGACTTGTAGATCTCCACTCATCATTCCAAGTGCTAACACTACCATCATCTTGACCACCTAATTCCCCATTTACTGCAAATCTTACATTACCTGCATTAAATGTTACTGTACTAGTAGAACCAATAGCAACTGTATATGTACCTGATGCTAGGGTAAAATCACTTTCAGAAACTAATTGAGTGTTTTGTACATCTTCTGCTTGAAATATTTGAGAACCATTCCTAAAAATTCTTATAGTATATAGATCAGTAGTTGTTGGTATAAATGTAAAAGTAAAGCCTTGAATAGTATTTGGATAAGTAGTATAAGTTGATGATACATTTACTCCATTACCTGATACACTTGTAGTAGCAGGAGGAGAACTATTTAAAGAAAATCCAGTTACAGTTTTAAACTGCATTGATACTTGTTGAGCAGGTTCTACATCTCCTTTTTTTCTATGTAACCATAAATACAAGTTATACCAAGTTGCATTAGAGCTATCAAAAAAATCATTACTGAATGTAATACTGTATTTTGTTTGTATGGCCTGTACTATTTCGTGTAACCTTATAGCATATTTAAGATCACTCCAAAACACACCATTAGAACTGCTGCTACTAGCATAATGAAGATTACCATTTCCTACATTACCACCACTATCAAAATATAATTGTCTAGTATGAGTAATAAGAGGAGTAATAAAACCACCTGTACTTGTTTGCATTTTGTTTTTGATATTACCAAAACTATAATCAATATCAAAAGAACTTAGATCTAAAGCTGATAATTCATCATCTCCAAGTAAGTCTTTTAGGTTTACTGTTTCTCCAAAGAATGTTATTTTATAAGAATATGGTTTATTTTTTTTTAGTTGTACTCCTTCTAGTCTTATGAATCCTTTTTTGAAAGGTACATTGTTTAATTGTATTTCTGCTGCCTCTTTCCTTCTAGCATCAAAAGTATTTACTATATCGTAATTATGATAATGCTTGAATAATTTATTATTTGTTTTAGATGCAGGTATTGTAAATGTTTGTGTAAACTCTGTAAAGATCTTAGCTATATCTCTTACATTTTGTATTGTTTGATTTATAGATACACTCTCATCTTTAAATAAATCTACCCTAGTATTACTTATGAATAATTGTAACTTCTGCATTATCTAACATTATTAATATAATCAGAGGCCTCTTCGAATTGTATGGTATATTGTATTAGTTTGTCATTTAAGGATGTCTTTTGAGTGAGGCTACTTGTTTTTACAGTAACAGGTACTACCTCATCTGTAGAAGGATTTGTATATTTAGGCCTTATCATCCATACATACTCAGATAATAATAATTGCTCAAACCAAGTATTAGAAAACTCAGGATAAAAGCCTGATGATAAAGTATGAGTTTGTTTACCTTGTTTATCAAATGTTTTTACAGAATGTGATAATGTAGAATAAGATCCTGATGTACTAATAATATTTCTTTGATAGTTATCTGATTTTACATTTGTAGATTGTACTGCTTTCAAAAAGAACCATAACTCTTGTAATGCACCAAACTTATTTATAAATACTATCTTTCTTCCTGATCCATATTTTGTACAGTCTATTCTATTTATAGTTACTGTACCCACAGATCCTAAACTATCTGAAGTATCTCCTGATGTAAATTCTTGAGTTTGTATTTCTCCATTGCTATCAAAATACTGGAAAGCACCACCTTTACCTACAGGTACATATATTTTATAATTGTTACTGTTTTGATGATCAGGAGAAAAAGCAAAAGAGTTTGCTGATGCAGTTGGATTAGCACCTTCAGAGAAAATACCATATCCATCTAATCCTCTATGGGCTACTGTATTGCCTCCACTTACCACACTACCTCCTGCATTTGCAGCACTATGGAAACTAATAACTCTTGATATTCCTATTTCATTCTGAGGATAACTAGCAGGATCTAGAGTAATAGTAGGAGTAAGATAATCTCTAGATAGTTCAGATATTTCAAACAATACTGGGCTACCTGCTGTACAAGACTTTATAATAGTATATCTAACCACACCATTAATACTTAATTGTAGTTTAGCTGATACTGCTCCACTTGGAGTTGTTAATGATTCATATCTTGGAGATCTTAAAAGTATTGTAGCCATATCTTATTTTTTAACACCTAGTATTACATTTCTTTCTACATCAAGTAGGTAAGCATTTAAGAAGTCATCTCCAAATCTTTGAATACCTTTCTCAAATGGATTAGAGAAAAACAATGTAGCTCTAAGCCCTTTCCTCCATATACTATTTACAATAATATATTGCATAGACTTATAACTCATAAATCTTCCTCTACTATCTCTAAATTGAAATTTTTTTAGTTTTATCCAATTTTCTATACCTTTTGTAAGGCCTCCTTTTTTACCTGTACCTGTACCAAATTTAAAAGGGCTATTAGCAGTACCTTGATCTGCATAATAGGCTTCAGTACCTCTAACTCCTTGATCAACAAAAGCTCCATAATCTGCCATCTTGAACTTAACAAAGAAATTATTATTATTATCATATTCAAATTCAGGTTCTAAAGAATCATATAGCTTACCTGTTAGTCTTTTACCTTTCTTGCTAAGATTGGTTCTAGATTGTTGTACTACATATTTGGCATATTTCTTTACTGCCTTCTCTAACTCTTTTAACCTCATAATCTATAGTTAATACCTATACTACTATTTAATATTTCACTATCCCAAAACTTTACATATTCTCCTTCAAAGAATAATCCTAAATTCTTACCAAGTTTAAGGCCAAATATCAAACCACCTTGATAATCATTCCATTGCTCTCCATCAAGTAGATTGTTATGGCCACCTTTACCCCAACTGTTTCTATGTAAGTATGAGAAATCTTCATTGCCTTTTATATAATTATGGTAAGGTAATATCCAGTTAAAGTAAGTATGTAACCAAAACTTAGATCTGTAATGATAGAAATCAAAACCTACAATAGGTGCTACCTCCATAAAAGGATCAAGCTCTGCCCATCTCTCTTGGTTAAATCTATTCATCAATCCACCATATACTCTATCTCTGAAATCTCTATCTCCATAAGCTACAATATCTCCTTCAGGATTTCTCCATATCCAATCATAAAATATATCTCCTGTAGCAATATCTGTATATGCAGTAAAGTGATCACTATATCCATATTCATATCCTAGAGTGTACCAGTAGTTTGTTGGAATCTCATTACCTAAATCATCTATTGTTATTTCATTAAGCCATATTTCTATAGGATTATATCCATAGGCCTTTTGATGAGATCTAGCAATAGCTCCTGCTGATATACTAAACTTCTTACCTATTGGTAATCTAAATCTTACCTCTGCTGATTGATATTCAAAATCTACATTACCCTGCTTTCTTTGTTCTAATTTTACTATATGATATTTACCAGTATGCCTAATAAAGTATCTTGAGTTTTCAAACTCTTCAGATCTTTCTCTTTCTTTCTCAAAGTGTATCAGATATTCAAATCCTTTTACTGCTCCAGTTGGAGCTGAGATACCTATCATATTTTCAGATCCATCAATGTAATTTTGTTTTACTTCGTAATCATATCTTGCTAATCTTCTGATACCAAAACCTAATCTGTAATCAAAAGGATGATATACTGTTTCATCTACAACTTGAGGTATGGCATATAAATCATCAGGATCTGTTCTTATGAAATAATCAGGGTATCTTGTTTCATAGGCCTCTCTTACATCAGCAGCCACATAAATTGTAGAATACTTAAATACCTCATCATATATCTTTTTAAATACTTGGCCACTTACATTTGTGGTTAGTAATATTAGTAATATTGTTATTAGTTTTTTCATCTTTAAAATTTATCTTCTATTATTTTATCTATATGTTTCTTTATAATCTCTATGCAGTTTTCAGGAAGTTTTAAATCAATACCACTTTCAACTCTAGTAACTTCTTTGCCATTATGATATAATATTACTGTAGGGATATACTTAATGTTTTCTTCCTTAAATAAAACTGCTTTCTCCTCCATCTTAAAATAGTATATATTATAAGTTTTGAATGGGGTTAGTTTTACCTCAGAATCTTTTACAAAACCTGCTGAGAATTGTACAACACTTATATCATTCTTGAAATCTTGGCCATATATAGATCCTGTTAGTAATAATATAAATAATAATGCTTTCATCTTCCCTTGCTTATTTGATATAACCTCTCATCTATCTTTTTTAGATTTTCTTTTATTTCATTTATATCCTCTGATAATACATCTTGTTTCTCTTCTAATCTTTGTACTGTAGATCTTACAAGCTCATCTTTATATTGGAACTCTATAGGATTTACTGAATTTATTTTAAGATCTTCTACATCAGAAGAGTTTTGTGCTACAGAAGAGGATAAGGTAAAGTATGTAGCAGCAAGTGATATTGTAAAGAATATTATTACTCCTATAGTTTTGAGGTCTAGTGTTAGTTTTGAGTTTTCTGAGAGTTCCATCTTAGCATATTGTTATATCGTTATAAATTATTATATCCATAGTTGCAGTAAATCCTGCTAACTGATTTTCAAACCTATCATAGAAAGGTTCTAAGGTAGGATCTCCAACAAGCTGATACTGGTCTGTATGTAGTGATCCTCTTCTTAATAATTGTATCAATTTATTCAGCACTCCTAAATGAGTGTTTAGAATATCTTGTAAATTATTATTGCCTGTAAAAATATCTACAGGTAAGTCTTTGGACTGGTTTACCATATCCATAGAAAGTACACTTAAATTAAAACTTAGAGTTTGCTCTCCTACTACCACACTATTTACTATGATGTGAGCCATAGGAAACATATCCTGCTTTCTAAGATTAATATCAGATATATCTCCTGTAGTTACAGTATTTATATTTATATCTTCAAGGAGTTTATCCTTGAGAGTATTTGTGATCTGATAAAAACCTCTTATACCTTGATTACTCATTTAAGTTTCTTTTTAAGTTCTTGAGCTTCCATCTCATTTTTGTCTTTCATATAAGCTAACCAAGTAAAACATTTATGAGCATTTAGTTGAGTGATATGTTCAATTTTTGTAATGTCTGATCCACATAAAGCCCAAATTGACTGATACCATCCCCATTTTTTTCCAAAGTTAGAAACTGCTGATAGATCTCCTCGTTGTCCTTCTCCAAAGATTTCAGGATATGATTTGATAAATCTGCTCCTAGTTTCATCAAAAAAAAAATGGATGAAGTTACTGCACTCATAGGCATATCAAGTAAATACTTATCATTCTCTGTATTGTATTCATCTATAGCATACTTCTCTCCTATACTTGTAATTATAGGCCTGTACAGTACATTCATTGCTTTTTCAATATTATCCCAATCTCCAATATATGTATCTAGATCTATATACTCTCCAAAAGTAAGATCATCTAGTTGAGGATGGAATCCATATTGAGTTTTACCCAGTTTAAATTTTCTAACCAAAGAAGGTTTATCATTAAAGGTTTTCTCTAGTATAGATAGTACCTCCTCTGAATCCTTATACTTCATTCTATATACTTCTTTCAATCCTATCTTACAGAAGATCTCAAGCATCTTGGCCTTTATAAATCTTCCATCTTCATTGTTTTCTTGTATCTTCAAGAAGTGTTTATAATCCCTGAGAGTAACATCATCTAAGCTCTGAGGAATGTTTACCTTGATTTTCATATTATTATAACGAATTTAATTTAACATTTTATTTAAAAAAAAAAGTAGGCTAGAGATACACAAACCACTTGCAAATTGTACCTCTGCCTACTATCCAAACTAACCAAATTAACAAAACTACTCTATGAAAAATCTAAGTGGTTTTAAAGTCTTTTTTATAATCCTTTTCCAACTTATCATATTTCTTTTTCAGCTCTTGTAATTCTAGCTTTACTTTATTCCATCTTTCTCTATAATCACTTATTGCCTCTTTATGAAATATATTATCCCTTTGGATTTCTACTACATATAGAGTAATCTCTAATAAGTTCAGATCAAAACTTTTAAGCTCCTTGTTATTAGGCTTTAATTTTCTCCATTTTCTAACAAGGCCTGAGCATAACTCCATATTGGAATAATACTCAAGATCCTTTAAGTTCTGAATCTTATCTATTGGCATACTTAAATATAATAAATAATTATATATCCTTTGTTATATCATTACCTTTATCATCTACAACACTATCAAGGCCTTTGATGTTAGGCCAATAATTTATAGCGTGATTTTTAAAATGATATATATGCCTTTCATTATTAAACTCCCTAGTGATAGGTTTTATTCTATCATCTAGTTCTATCAAGTTTACTGTAGCTTTTATTGCCATTATTCACTTTTTTAGATTGAGATAATTGATATATCCTATAAGGGATAACTCTAATATCGTTACATACTGAGCAACATTTGAAATGAGGTTCTGCAAGAGGAGCAGGATTATGCCCCCACCCTGTAAACTCTTCGTTACATAAAATACATTTTTTCATAATTTTAGTTTTAATTAATATTATTCAAATATAAGTATTTCTAACTTATCCACAAAATATTTAATAACTTTTTTTATCTAATTATGTATCTACCTCTGTTGGGATTTTGTAATTCCATCATTAAAGCATATCTACAAGCATCAATACAATCAGGATGAAGGCCTGTAGGTTTCTGTAGATTATTGCCTTCTTTGTCTTTATCCCATACATATCCTTGTAGCTCTCTTATTAGATTCTTAGATCTTGAAGTAATATAGATCTCATTTTGATTTATTAGGTTTATACCATAGACTACAGAATCTCTACCCTTAGTTACAGGGAATACTTTATGACCATAGTTTCTAAGTTCTTGTATAGATTTAGGTTCAGCAGAATCTGCATATATATTATAGCCTATATTGTTTTGTCTTATGAAATAACTAATATCTCTATTTAACATTCCTTTACGATATAGGATCTCATCAAAGATATAAGCATCATTCCACTTGTAAAGATTTATAATTACACTTGGATCTACAGAATATCCAAAATCAAGGCCTCCACAAAGTAATCTAGCATCATCAGGTATTTTATCTATTGATTTCCAATCAGGAATACAAGCTCCTTCTAAACTTCCTATTTCTCCTAATCCATATACCTTCCACCAGTTTGCCCAGTATGTAGATGTCTTAGCTTTGTGTTTAGCTTTCTCTATTTCTCTTACTATTGATTCAGGGAGGCTATCATTGTCTTTATAAGTAAGTGTAAGGAAGTCTGTATCATCTTGGCCTATCAGTTCTTTATCTACCCAAAACAAATTAGTAGGATTATAATCAAGCCATATATTATTGGAGGTTCTTATTGCTAATTGCTGATAGGAATCAAAGGTTACATTATTGCACTCATTTAAAAATAGATCTGATCTTCTAGCTCCTCTAAGTTTATCAGGCTGATCTGTACTAAAGAACTCTATGTAACTACCATTGTAAAATTCGTATTTTAAAGTGCTTCTGTTGTACTGTCTCTCATCATACCTATTCAAGGCCTTCATAATGTTTAGAAAGTCCTTTAAAGCCCCTCTACGAAGATGAGGTACACTCTCTGATACCACACTAATTTCAGATCCTTTGTTTCTTATTGCATAGTCTGCAAGGATTAGTAATATGGCTATTGTCTTACCTGCTGAAGATCCTCCTCTAATTATCTTTATTCTATTCTGTAGCTTTCTTAGTTTTTGGAGTGCTAAGGTTTTTTGAATTTGCATTAATCTATAAAAATAGGCAGATCTTCGTTTATGTGAATATCTTTAGTTTCTTTAGGCCTACCTGCATAATAATTATAATAGAGCTGAACATATTTGAAATCTCCTTTTTTTAATCCTGCCTCTAATGCTTCAAAGGCCAATGGCTCTAATGGAGTTAATTTCTCAATAAGATTTAACTCTTCAGATTTAGGTTTTCTACCTGCTCCCTTTCTTTTACCTCCTCTATTTTCTACTTTCATATTTTGAAAAACTTTGATTAATCAAAAATATAACGAAAAAAATTACTTGATTTGATCTTCAGGATCTCTATTTCTGTTATACTGTTCTTTATACCAGTTATCATCCCTTGAGTTTTCAAGTTCTTTTTCTAGATTGGCCAATGCTCTCCAAGCTACTTTAGCAGAGTGCCTCATACCATCAGTATCTATTTCTCCTGCCTCAAATAAATGCCTAGTAAGAGCATCTAGCTCATCTGTACTCTTTGCTCTATCCCAATGCAATGGTTTATCAGGATGATGCTGCTCATTACCTATATAAGATACTCTAGCAACTTCAGCAAGTGCTTTAGGAAAGTATTTTATCAATCCTGTATATATGGGTATCTGTTTTCTTTTGTCTTTGTTTTTTTCCATTATAATACTTTTTCTTTCCACTCCCATTCCTTTTTCATCATATCTATCTTCTCTTTTACTTGTTCTTTTTTGTTTTCAGGAATATCTGTTACAAGTTTTACTAAAGGATCTTCTAATTTCTTTTTGAGATTAGTGCATTTAGTTTCTAACATCTCTACTTTATCTATCTGATCCTGATCCTCCTCTTCAAACTGAAACTGGTTAAGAATGTTTATAACATCTTGATTTGTCTTATATATATACCACTTCCTATAACTGTTTATTAAGGTAGCGTGATTTACAGGCCATCCTTGAGATCTATAAAACTTCTCCATCTTTTGCCATCTCATTTTTAATTTATCTCTAAGTATGTAACATAGTAATCCTCTATGTTCTATTATATTCTGTTTCCTTGATTTCTCAAAGAGATCTAATCCTGATAATTCAGAGATTTTATTAGCTATATCTATTGCCTTCATATTCTTAATTTTAATAAATGATAACATTCTGAAAATTTTTCTTTGGCTTTGCTCTTGTATTCTTGTTTGAATAATTCATATAATCTTTTGGTATATTGATATTGACTTTTACATCCTTCATAATATTTCTTTGCAAAGGCCTTACCCTTACCCTTGAAGTAGTTTACATTATCAGCAGAATCTCCTACAATACATTGCTCATAAAAATTATACAAGGCTTGATCTTCTGTTATATCATATACTTCTTTCCTTACATAATTATATATAAGTGCAGGGAATTGTTTATAGTCTTTATCTATTGATACTATTAGTACCTCATCTCTACCTGAATCATTCTTTATTTTATTCCATTGTTGAGCTACAAGATCATCTGTTTCTAGTCCTTTAGTATGTACACTATTATAAGTGTCTTTTACAAATTGATGCAGCTCATAAAGTAGAGGAGGTTTCTCTTGTTTTTTTCTGTTTGCCTTATATGTAGGAGTAATCATCTTTCTAAAGTTACCTGAAGATCCTGAGAATGTTATTACATTTTTTACATCAAAAATCTCATCTATATCATTTATAATCTTCATAAATTGCTCTGAGTATTTATCTTGAGCATCTTTAATATCTCTATAATATATATCATCAGGTTTTTCTCCATCTATTCTAGTTCTATAACAACTCGCAAATATAAGTGAATCTGCATCAAATAATATTGTCATATATGATATATAATAATGTTAGTAATAATCCTATGATACTAAAGCAGGTAAGTTTCATAGTTTCTGTATATTTTTTATCAGATCTACCTTGCCTACTTCTATATTGTCTAGGCTTATCTACTTTAATTTTATCTATTTTGCTTTGCATTTTTATATATCCTTTTTCTCTAAAATAGTTATCATTTAGATATTGTAGATAATTCATTTTTTTTTAAAAACTATGTAGCCTTGTTTTTTTAAGCTCTTGATTTTCTTTTGTGTTTTCTTCTCTTTTTTTCTATAATGTTCAAATATTGAATTACTTATTACCATTGTCTTTATATTAATAGTTACTGCTAATATAACGAATTATTAACAAATAATTTAATTAGTATTCAAGTTTATTCTAGAGGCCATATTTTCTTTGAGGAGATATACTTGCTTTTTTATCTTTTTACTATTCCAAATAGTAGTAGAAGGGCAATATAATTCAGTTGGTTCAGGCATATCTATCTTATCTAACCAAAACATATAATTAGCTTTAGGATCATTTACAAAATATATCTTGATAATATCATCAGGTAGTTCCATAAGTTTATCATACTTATATTTCTCTAGTAGTTTTTCTTCATAGTATTTATCTCTAAACTTCATCTCTATAACAACCTTTCTGTTATACATACTATAACCTTCAGCATCCCAACTCTTATCCTCTTTACCTACCCATTCAAGATCCCATCCCAAAACATTAAGCAGCATAGTTACTGCCCTTTCCCATTTATGTACCTCGCTAATCTCCATTATCCCAAATCTTATTCAAGTCTTTTATCCATTGTTGGATTTGTTTTGGATTGCAGGTGCAAGGTAAGTAAAAGCTATGGTTGTAGTAGGATGAGTGCAGCTCTGATACCATTTGAAATTCATCTCTTGATAAGAATGATTTTTTACCCATTCTAAATTTTTCCCATTTTTTTCTATCATCTTTATTAAATTTAACTACCATCTTTTTATTTTAATTTTATTCAGGCTTTGTTTTCTTTCCTCACATCCACAATCTTCATATCCTAGTTTGTTTGCTATCCAAGATGCTATTCTTTTACCCTGCCCAAATGTGATTACACTTATTATTTTTTCAGTAAGATCTCCAAGTTTCATATTATTTGTTTTAATTTATCTACCACTTTTTTATATGTATTATAAAGAGAGTAGTAAGGTATTCCTGATTTTCTAGATAATTCTGCTATTGATGTACCTGAGTTTACTATCTCAAATACCTTTTTATTATACCAATACATTTTATTTAGCTGATCCTGTATCTGCTTATACTTATCATCATAATTAACATAAGTATCAGATTTCTTATATTCAGTTAGGTTTCTTACTATTGTTACTTTCTTTTTTTTCCTATACAGATCTATAAACATACTTCTAAGAGTTTTAAATATATAGTAATAGTTTATCTCATCATTGTAAGATATATCTAATTTGTCATTCTCTATTTTAAGTTGGATTTTTATATACATCTCCTGAGTAAGATCCTTAGCAGTTTCTTCATCTAAACCAAAGGATTTACAGATCTCAATCCAGTCATTATTTTTTTGGAATAACAATTCCATATATTTTTTACTCATAAGCTCTATGCTAAAGGATCATATAGATCATTTACATAAGGTAGCCCAAGTTCATTTACTGTAAAGCTAAATGTTTCAAAAGAGTAGTTTCTACTTCTTTTGCATTTAACTGTAACCCATTCTTTGTTTACTGTATTCTGTTCAAGTTGTATTTCTGTTTCTACCTTTTTCATTAAGGCAGATCCTAGATGGCCAGTTGCTTTTTCAGATCCATAGTTACTATGAATAACTGTTATGATATGGCAGCAATACTTTGCACTCCATTCCATAAGTTTCTGTACTGTATAGTTAGCCTCCTCTAACGAATTGACATCCATACAAAGATCAGCTATACCATCTATTATAACTAATCCTATATTGTCTTTTGTCTTTAGACAATACTCTATAAATTCTATTCTTGTTTTTGGAAACTCAGATCTGAGGCTATAAATATAATAACATCCTAGAGATTTATCACTCATATCTACTATTCTTTTTGCTACTCTCTGAGTATGCCAAGCTCCTTGCTCTGTATCAAAATGTATCAAACATCTTCCATTTCTATGCCCTCTAATCTTAGATCCAAATCTATTTTTACCACTAAGATATACTGATGCAAGTAAAGATATAAAAAATGTTTTCTTACTTTTTGGAGGAGCTTGTACCATTGTTATATTTGAGTAGGTACATATAGGAATAGGTAAGAGCTGATCTCCTTTACTGGATTTAATTAATTTTTCTCCTAATGAAAGTGCTACTGGAGGATATGATAATTCTTCTGATGTACTTATAAAGCAGCTCTTTTCTAATTGCTGCATTTTCTTTTGGTTTGTTTGCATAAATAAATATAAAAAAAAAGAGGGCAAGATATACATCTTTACCCTCCTACTAATGAAAAAACTATACTTTTTCTTAGAATGGCAAGGCCTCTTCAGTATCTTTACTTTTAGCAAATGGCCAAGATTTATCAATCTCAAATTTATCTCCCTCTACTGTAGCTATATTAGTTACATCTAGATAGATACCATTAAACCACTCTTTAGGAGTTTTATTTTTTCTCTCATCAGCAGTTTGAGGTTTTGAAAAAGATCCAAAGTTTCTACCACCATTATCAAAAATTTTAGGATCATCTAAATTTATTCTTAGATCCATATTTAAAAATGTACCAGTTTTTGTTTTTACAAAATACTGTTTGGGTAACTTCTCTACATTAAGAGATATGTTACCATAAATAATTCTTTTAATCATAATTTTAATTTATTTTTTGTAACTCTAATTTAGTGAATTTATCTAACTTAAAATGTTCTTCTACTTTATTTATAGTGATTTCATTTTGTTTTAACTTCTCAGCTATCTTTCTATATTTATCACTATCAAATTTAAGAACCTCTTTTTGATTAGCTATAGCATTTTGTACTTCTTCTGCTGATGCTACTGAAGTATCTAAACCTATACCTAAATTACCTAAAGCTCTACCCCAAGATGAAGTTTCACAATTTTCTACATAACTTGTTTTATTTATAAATGTAGATCCTTTTATTTCTTCAGCTAGTCCAGTAGCAACTGCTACTCCATTCTCATTCCTTATTGTAGTAAGTATAAGAATACTATCAGGAGTTTTTTCTATAACTTCTGATGTCAAAGTATGATTTGGATAATGAGATCTAAAGTATTTTAATCTCTCATTTACTTCTACATACTCTTTACCTTTTATATTAATAGTTTTTAATTTCTGATTCATATCTTAGTTTTTCTAGTTTAATTGTTAATTCTTTTATTTTCTCATCCTTCTGTTTACAAAGGGATTTATATTTATCTGCTTCTTTTTTATTGTATTCATAAGCCTTAGTTAAAGCTATGATTTTTTTATCTCCTTTTATGTATGGCCAATCTTTATGTTTCATTTTTCAAAAAGATTATTACCAAACATTATATCATCTGTATCACAATCTGTACTCCACCAAACATCAATCATTGCATACAATAATTTTAAATCACTAATACTTAAATCTTCATAATTAATAGTGTTTTTAAGTTTTGATTTAATTGCTAAGGCTGAAGTCCACCTATCTGTATTTTTATTAAGTGTTAATTTATGATTAGATTTTAATCTATCATATAAGTTCAAAACAGGAAGAGGCTCATTAAAAACATAAGCACTTTCTGTACCTGATATTATATCTTCAGGATTTAAAAATGGATTGTTCATATATCTAAAGTTTAATTATTATTTATATAAAGATATTAAATTTTTTGTTAAAAACAATAGATAGAGCAAAAAAAAAAGGATTAAAATTAATTAACCCTCTTTTAAACCAAAGACAAAATGAACAGAACTAATCAAAATTAATTATTTATCCATTAAGTCAATAAATTCTTTATATCTATTTATTAACGAAATCAGATCATCATTTGATAACTTTACAGATTGTTTACTTTCCTGCAACAATTCTTGGGCTATATCGTAGCCATATTCTTTGTTTAAATTTAGAGCAAATTGGTATTGCATACCTTGATTACCTACATTACAGGAGTAGCATTGAGGTTTAGCATTTGTTTCTTTCCACCTAGTTATATAATGCCTTCTTGATATAAAATGGCCACATTGCATATAATCTTTATAATGTCTTTTAGTGTTACAAGTATAACATTTAACATTACCATATTTATCTGCTGATTTTAACCTAATATATAAAGAGAATAAGGTATCTAATTTTTTTACTAGATATTTTCTACTAGGTTTTTTAGGCATTACTTATCCTGAGCTTGTAAGAATTTATTACCTATTTCTTGATTGATTTTTGAGATAGCTTTATATATATATCTACTATTTTTTCTAATATTGTTTTTTTCAGTTTTAGTTATATTAGATCCTATATTATTAGCTATATAATTAGATTCAATCTCTAGTAATCTATCTATTTTATCTCTACTCTTTATAGTTTTATATCCTACTATTTTATCTATTGTATCTGTATTAAAACTCATAATGTTTATAAATATAACGATTTATTAACTTATATTTTGAAAACAAAGAAAAGAAAAAAGAAAAAGGACAAAAAGAAAAAAGAAAAGAAAAATCCCCCCCAAAAAAAAGAAACAATATTATTTACAAGATCCAACAGGAGTGATTACCTGAAGTTTAGCAACTTGACTAGATTTGCGACTAGGCTGACAAATATATATAATTATTTTAAATAAAGTTTTTTATATCTAATAATTGTTAATACACAAACAAATATTAATATAAAAGTAAATAAGTTAGGATGTGATTCTCCACAAAATCCTAATAAGTGTTTTAATGTTTCCATATTATCTTCCTTGACCTCTATAAGGTTTTTTATATTGTTTAGATGTTTTTAATCTACTTGCATTTTTACTATGAGGATGTGATTTTCTTTTTCTCTTTCTGTATGTAGATATAATCTTTCTTGGCATTATCTTTTTCTGATCTTCTCAAATGATCTTCCTCCAAAGTATGCACCTAGAGTTACAGTAAGAGATGTAGTAAGTAAAGCTTGATTACTTTGGCTTATTTCAAATTCAATCCATCCTGCATCTATAAAAACCATAAGCACACTTGAAACTACAAGAAATATTAATACCATAGGCCTTACATTTTTACTTAACCAACTATCACTATTAGCATCTGCCTCCCATCTTGCAGTAACATTTTTCTGCATCTCTGATTCTGCTGATATGAATACTTCAGTCATTTCTTTTTCAAATCTAGCTTGATCCTCTTTACTAAAAGTATGTTTAGCAACTATGTTACTAATTTTCTCAGCTATACCTCCACCTGCTGCTCCGAATATTTTAGCTAATATTTGTTTCATTTTTTATCTTCATAAGATTTATAACACATTGCAATAGCCTGTTCTTTGTTATGATATTTAGATAACTCAGGTACACATCTAATCATAAAATCTGATCTTTTTTCTCCTGATTTTGGTTTTGGTATTGGCATCTAATATATCTTTATATGTAATACTAAAAATAGAAAGTGTACATTTATTTCTAAAAAATCATCATTTACATCTTTAGGATGTATTGACACTCCAAATAAAAAACAATAAGCATCATAGGATCTATCAATTATTGCTATTTCGTATTTCACATCTTGTAATAAGTAGCTTGAGAGCCTTTATACTTTGCTACTAGAACATTATTTCTATTAGCTTTCTTACTTACATAAGATAAGTGAATCCATCTTGGAGATCCTTCTTCACTATCAGGAGATCCACCGAACTCCCAAATTAACTGGTCAAAGTCAAGATTATCCTTAATCCAAAAAAATAATTCTCTATTTGATTTACTCCCCATTGAAGTCATATCTATAGCAGCTCCATTATTGCAAGTATGCTGAGATGTTTTACTAGAGTTAGGTATAGCCTCACAAAGTTCTTGAGATCTATACATACTATTTACCTTGATAGGATGGCCACACCATTCTCTCAAAGGTTCAAAACACTTCTCTGCTAATAGTTTCATATTTTTTAAATGAGCCTCTGTAGGTACATTTTTTATTTTATGTTTATTAGCAGTTTGTGAGTATGTAGCCTCTTTAAAACTTATATGCTTACTAATTCTATTATTTACTTTCTCCTTTTTCTTCATCTTCTTTTATTTCTGTATAGCTACCATCTTTAATATCTATATTGATTTTGCCATACTCTTTTTCCATTTCTACTTTAAGATCTTCTTGTTCTTTTTGGACACCTGCAAATAGATTTGAAAATGAAAATGCTTTTACTACTAAACCACCTAGCTCAATAAGTATAGCATTTTTCTTTTGTTCTTGTTCTTGTATTTGTTTTAATTCTTCTTCTTTTATTTTACTCATTTTTTAAAAAATTTAAATTAATATTAACAAATATAATTAATTACATTTACATTCTTTTTTTAAAGTATCTACTTCTTTTTTAAGTTCTTGTATTGACTTAACTAATAAAGGAACTATTTTAGAATAATCTACTCCTTGCATATCTTCTGCATCTTTTTCTCCTGTAACTGCTTGAGGTAAAACTTCTTCTAATTCGTGAGCCATCACTCCATAACCTCTGTTATCATCTACTTTCCATTTGAAATCATATACAGGGATTTTAGAAACCATATCTAATCCTGCAAAGTCTTTCAAATCTTCTTTTAGCCTATAATCTGATGAAGTGTTATAAGCAGTTGAGGATGAATTAATTGAAATTGAACCAACTTCAGTAGCCTGTGAATGAAATATACTGGCCTTAGTTCCTGAATTTCCTGATGTATCATTAAAACCATAACCCCTGCCTCCATTTGTTTGTAGGCTCAATTGTGCTGCACCTATATTACCTAGTGCAGTTCCAAGAAATAATCTACCATCATTTGAAATTCTCATTCTCTCACTTAGAGAAACCTCAGTATTTGTAGTTGTAGTTGCAGATGTAGATGTATTTTTAAATTTAAAATCTCCTCCTGCCATAACAAGAGCTGATGATTTATTAGCATAGGTATCTTGACTTGATAAATATTTATTATTTGTATCATTGCTTGGTTTTACTCCTTGTCCTAAAACTAACCCTGCACTTGAATATTGAATACCTATAGTAACTTGTGATTCATCACTTGCATAATTATCTCCTAAGATAGTATATCCATTAAGTTGATTACTTTTTGCTTTTATTATAGGAGTTAAAGGTGCAGTATTTGCAAAAGTTGAGCTTCCTGAAAAAGTACCACTACCTGCAATTATACCTTTTGTACCTGTGCTTAAACTTCCATTACCATCTCCTGAATTAATGTTAAGATTTCCACTAGCTGCATTAATAGTCCAACTTCTAGTTCCTGATTGATCAAAACCTAATCTTGCACCATTAGCTATATTTACACCTGCATCTCCTGTGGAATTTACATTTGAAGTGGTACTAAAACCACCTGCTGAGGCACTAATTTGCCCTCCAAAAGTTGCACTAGATTCTTGTATTGTAAAAGCATTAGTCAGATTACCACTTGTATTATTTACAAAAAATTGTAATTTAGAATTATGGGCATTACTGCTATCATCTACAACACTTCTTATAGTTGATTTTATTGCATAAGTGCTTCCAAAACCACTTGTATTAGTAGAGTGTAAACGTAAATCACAGGCTTGACCACTTCCTGTAAGCGACTTAAATGTATGGCCACTACTATCTATTCTGTACTTTTCTGTTGGATCAGCACCATTACTTGTTTTAAATATGAGAGCCATATTATTATTGCCATCTGCATTTTGTCCTTCTATAATACAAGAACGAGTTGTATAAGAACTTGCTGTTGGTGCAAAATATATTCTATTGTGAGCACCAGCTCCACCTGCTGCATTTCTTAAAAGTAAACTTCCACCCTGTGCACCTGAATTAGATTTATTTACTGTAGTTAAATCAGTAGAAGAAATTGTTCCTGCAAAAGTTGCATTTGAATTTGAAGATTCAATTTGTAGAGCAGTTGCACCTGTTCCGTAATTGAATAAGAAAAAGTCATCAGTTGAATTACCTCTTAATCCGTGAAACCATTTTATTGTTCCAGCAGTATGATATTCAAGAACTGCACCACTTGTATCATTTCCTCTGTCTACAATAAATTCTCCACTTCCTGATGCATCTATTTTTATTGTTCCCCCTGTTGAGGTTACATCTCCAGTAAAAGTTGCATTTCCATTTTTATTTATTGTAAACCTAGTTGTATTTGTATCTTGTACTCTAAATAAAGTATCTCCATCTGCATCTAAACCAGTTATATTCATTCTTAATCCACTACCAGCATTAGAAGAATTTGCTTGTATAATAGGTGCTGCATTATCTATATTTATATTACCAGTAAATAAATTAGGACTAGAACCATTTTGGTCAATAAATCCTGATAAAGTTACATCTCCTGCAAAGGTTGCATTTTGTGATTTATCTAGTGTAAGAGCTGTTGTTAAAGCTTCGCCACCATCAGCAACTGTATAAAATATCATTTTACTAGGTGCATCATTATTAGCTACAGCTTGACCATCTGCTACTACAGCTATTGCACCCATTTGTGCAAAATCAGTTCCATCAAATCCTTGAAATCTTATTAATCCACCTTGACCATTTGGTAAGGCTACTGTTGGTGCTGAAGCATCTCTTGACCTTAATGATAACAAATTAGCTGTTCCATCTCTCCTGCCTTCAATAATGACAGAGCCACCCTCTCCTGTGCCACTACCACCATCAGGATTACTTGTGTCTATGAATTGTGCTGATGTGCCAATTATACTACCTGCAAAAGTTGCATTTCCAGAGCCATCAATACTTGCTTTTTCTGTTCCGTTATTTCTAAACTTGTAAGTTAAACCATCAGGGCTATTAAAATTAACAGCACCACCATCCATACCAATAACAAGTTTTTGTGTGTTAGCACTTCGTTCAATAATTAAACCTGCATCAAAACCTGAGTCATCTGATTGTTTTATTGATATTTCTTTAGATGCTATTGAACCACCAAAAGTTGCACCTGAATCTACCTGAAATATACCACCACCACTTGAGTTTTCTGATAATCTTAAATTTTCTCCACTACCATATATATCCCATTGAGCAGTTCCACTACCTGCATATAATCTAACATAATCTCCACTTGATGAACTTGTTGATATAAACTTTTTAGAAGTTGCAGTTACATCTCCTGCAAAAGTTGCATCCTTATAAAGATTTATTGTATCAGAACCATCCTCTGTAAACCTCATAAACTCAGCACCACCTACAAAAAATCTTAACCTATCATCAATATCTTCACTTATATATGTATGGCTACCACCACCAAAATATAATTTTTGAGCTGAAGCAATACTTATATCTCCACTTGCAGTAATATTCCCTGCTGTTAAACCATCAATTATTAAACTTGCTGCTGTATATCCTGTACCTGATAAATTCACAGTAGTTGTTGGCTCGGTTGTAAGTCCTTTAAATAATCTATATACTTCTGTACCACTTGAAGCATCCATAAATAATCCTGTATATCTATCTGTACCATCATTATACCTACCATAGAAACCAATATCTACTGAATTAGCTGAATTGTCTTTTGCCATAGATATAAGAGGATCTTCTACTGCTAGTGTAGATGTATTTACAGTTGTAGTTGTACCATTGACTGTTAAATCTTGTGCTATTGTTAAGCTACCTGCTAAACTAACATCTTGCGAACTATCAATAGATATTGCATTTGTTCCTGCACTTCTGATATATACATTGTCTGCTCCACTATCTATTGAGCCAATATATATAGCGTCATTGTTATCTATACCTATTAATCTAATACTTCCCCCGCCTGTCGTTTTACTTTCATAATATGAATTATTATTTGTAATTGTATCGCCTGTTAATACTATATTACCTGTAACACTAACTCCTGAACTTGTAGTTGCAAATTTATTTGAACCTGCAAAATTTAATTCAACAGAATTTATAGCATTCATATTTGCTAATATATTTCCACTACCATCTTTAAATACTATATCATTATCTCCAATAATATGTAAATCTCCTGTACCAGTATCTTCTATTACAGATTTAGTACCATCGTGATAAATTTGCAAGTCATTAGAAGCACCTGCCATAAATTTACCTGTATCACTTCCAACCCTAATATTACCACCTGTAGCTACAATAGTATTAGATGTATCTAAAGTTCCTGTTACAACAACACCACCTGCTGTGGTTTCAAACCTTTTGCTACCATTGTGATAG
>TARA_R100000353_G_scaffold28972_1_pt1 | contig 22227 bp, 27 predicted proteins | sample TARA_R100000353 | Tara Oceans TARA_R100000353 (sample SAMEA2620663) | marine metagenome | biome: marine biome (ENVO:00000447); feature: surface water layer (ENVO:00002042); material: "saline water (ENVO:00002010), including plankton (ENVO:xxxxxxxx)" | depth 5 m | reverse complement strand
TTTGCGTTGTAGAACTTCCTAACCATATTCCAGAAGCCCTCTGCGCTTTTCTTGTCGTTTTCACCTGCCCATGATGCAAACAGCTGACTCAGGGGCATGCCCGAATCCATCAAGACATCAAGCACTCTATCACTAGGCATCTCCTTAGGCCTCTCCGTTGCCATCATCCAGAGCTGCTTAAATGAGTTCTTGGCGGCCGTTCTTTGAGTCGGGTCGCCAATGTCAAGCGCGCTAACAAGGTTGCTGATGTTTTGAGCTGCCTGCTCTTTGTTAACCTGCCCGGTCTCAAACTGGTTAACAAAGCCATCGACCTCCATGTTAAACGCTGCCAAGGCCTGCTGGTTTGCCTGTGCAATCTCTCCACGCTGAGCGACCTCCTCAGACCTAGCCTGCGCAGCACGCTCTCTAAGTTGGTTGTATGCCTGCATTGCACCGAGCTCTGCCTGTGTGGCTTGTGCAGCAGTAGCAGCTTGAGCTGCCATGCGCTCTCGCATACCCTGCGCGGCTATTGAACCGCTTGCTTGAGCAGCGCCGCCACCAGCAGCCATGCCTTGCGCAGCCCTGCCCGCCTGACGAGCAAGCTGAGCCTGTTCAAGCACATTCGAGGCAGCGGCCGCTCTCCGAATGTCCGCGCCCACCCTGCCTGCAGCACCTTGCATGCTCCGGGCCGACTGCTCCGCCGCTGCTGTTTGACCGGCAAGCGCCGACAGTACGTCTTCCTCTTGCTGTCCTTTTAGGAATGGCGAGACGCTAATCCCAGCCGGCCCACCTTCTGCGCTTGAACTCATGCTCTACCTCACACCAGATGTGTCTTGCCGATAATGTACACCCAAATACCACCAGAGCCGAGGAGCATTGAGTTTTGCTCATATGTGCCCGTAATCGAGGCGGATGGGTCTCCAATACGACCCCTCACCTCAATCCATTGCTCACACCCTGCAACGCTAGATGCTGACCCGTCTATATTCTGGCGCGAAGAAGTTGTTGAGTTTGAGCGCCCAATAAAGACCGGCTTACCTTGCGCGGTCATTCCATTAAGGCTTGGAGAGCCAGTGCCAACCAAGTCCATGGCGTGAAGCTCAAGGTTCCATGGCCTAGTCGTTGCAATCGTAGGCGTCGGAAGTGTGTGCGGCAGTGTCGATGGACTACCATGGCCAATCAAATCAACAGCGTTGCCAAACCAACTCGGGCTCGATGTAGGCGTATGCAGCGTAGTCGCCTTGCCTATCTGCTGATACCCAAACGTATCGCCTCTGGTTCCAGTGCCTACTCCCACGCCAAGTTCAAGCCTGAGGCCTACAGGGCCACCCGCCGCACCAGCCGCAGCAGCTATTTGCGTGTGTGTTATGAGTGTTGGGCCGCCTACGTGATAGCTCTTGAACTCCATCCAGTTGTAGGTGAACAGGATGTGGTGGATGGTCATTGGCGCTTCAATCGGGATGTAACGGCGGTCGATTGCAAACTTGTTGGGTGCAGCGCTTGACGTTATGTATGGCTGCTGGTCAAAGTAACGAGCGGCCATGCCAGAAAACTCAACGTTGTTAAACAGTGGCACTGTTAGCACTGTGTATGCCGCTGTGTCCTTGAGCTCCTCAAGCATGGGCAGGTCAGAGTCTAGCTTGTAGCCACCCTGAAACTTTCGGCGCGACATCTCGTCTATAACGGCCATTGATGTTTGAACGCCTTTATCAGCGTCATTGGCGACAATCGCCTCCCCAGCAACGGGCACATTGGCTGTATTAATCAGGGCTCGAGACGTGGCGGAGTTTGTGCCTGCACCCGTCGTGCCTGCGGTGGCGTGCGTCAGGTTATCGTTGGGCAGACCGTCGTGACGCTTGGGTATGTTCTGTATGTCTGTCCCAGAGTCTCTTTGAGTCAGCCTTGTCAGAAAGCGCATTGATATTTCAATCGATACCAGAGCGCACTCTGTGTCCGCGGTTGCTAAGTCAGGCGCAGAGACAGTGAAGATATAACTCTTCATTGGGTCTATAACTTCGTTGATGGAAGAGGAGACCCATGGATTGAGACGAAAGTAGTTGTCAGTGACGTTAATTGCATTAACGGTGCCCGACCACACTACTCTGCCTGGGCGGTAGTTGCTTGACTGACCCGCCGGGTCAAACCAAACAGGCTTCTTCTCCATAATCGACAGCTCAATGGTCAAGCGGTCAACGCGCTCATATGAGATCTTCCCCGCGTCTGCACTGGAGGCGCTTGTGCCTCCGTCAAAGTTGCTGACAATGGCAGCGGGCTCAAGTCGCTGGTCAAATGAAAAGCTAACCTCATCCAGCAGAATCTCTGGCATGCCGTTGCTTGGGGTCACCGCCTTCCCGCCTCGAGTTAACGCTGTAAAGGACAGGTGCTCCTGGAATGGAGGCAGCATAAACGGGATGCCGTGGAAAGCTCGGCCAGGCCTTACAACAGCGCCAGGTATTTCACGCTCGTTTTTAGGGCCTATGGTTGTATTAGTGGACGGCGACAAGACCGGCATCGAGAGGTTAACCCTGAAGGGAGCATACGAAGCAGCCACCTGACTTGAGTCAAGGTTCGCAGTTGTCGCCTGAGTCTGCGAGCTCGTCATAGGCGTGAACAAGTGCTTTGCAAGCAGCTTTGCGCCACGCGCTAGTTTGATGCGTGTAATCTTGGCCATTACAGGGTCTGAACCTCTTCAAGAATCGTGATCGTGCTGCTCCACGCCTGCAAGTACCAAGGGTCAGTGCCCCACGTACCGCGCGTGTAGACCGTGCCATCGTAAAGGGGCAGGGCTATGGCCAACCTTATGCGCGACCGTTGATGAACAGGAATGTTGAGGTCCCTGTATTCAATGACCCTGCCGTAAAGCGGTCGCGCGTCAGTCACATCGTTAGAGCTGTAGTTTGGCTGAAAGTCGACCCAGTTTGCAGCCGTAGGGTTGGGCGCATGAGTTGAAGACGGCTCTCCATTAATGGTGTACAGCGTCCGAGTAAACTCAACGTCTGTCATCTCGGCGTCTTCAGGCGTGTTTGGGTTCATAACGTCAAGCACAATGGGAAGGTCAACAGTGCTGCTTGCGGAGCCAAACCCCTGCGGCGGCTCAGCTGATGTGGGGCTGTAGTATGTGTATGGAAACGGACCACCTGTGACATACGTGCCGGGGTACGGCCTGTCTGCGTTTGTTCCGGTATCATTGTGCAGAAAGATGCTGACACCATGCAGAACAACGGGCTTGTCAAAATACAGCGTCCTTGTCCACACGTACTGGTTTCCAAGGCCTTCTTGCTGATTAATACCAGGAACAGAAGTGCCTTTAAGCCTTTGGGGGTTTGTCGGTGCACCTTCTGGCACCACCCCCACCGACGAAGACGTGGCGTTGTTTTTTAGCTGGAGCCACGGCCACTTAGAAAAGTTGGGCGGAGCAGTGTTGTTTCTGTTTGGAGGGTTAAACCCCGAGTGGTACTGCGTCGCAACAAAGCGCTGCCTCGTGTTCCCTTTCTCGACGCTGTTGACACCCTCAACAACCTCGTCAACGGCCTTTTCAAGCCGCGCACCGTCGATTGTCGTGCCGTCATAAAACACCTCCTTCGTGAGGTTGCGCGTATGCCTTCGCCAAGCCATTAGAGATTCCCCGTGCCCGTAGCCGTCCCAGGCGTAAACAGCGTGTTGCCCGTCCTGTTATAGCAAAACGCTATCTGGACATCCGCAGCAGCTCCCGTGTGAGACACCATAGGCAAGGATGTCACACCGCTACCCCTAAAAACACAACCCAGCATGATTGCACGAGCTCCCGCCTCAACTAGCACCATGTGACTCGTTGACTCACTGGGCCGTTCAAAAGTGCAGCCTCGAAACACCGCCGTGTATCCAGCCCTGACCGTTACACAGCCCAACTCGTCCTCACTTGCAAGCGTAAGGCCGTCGACCACAACGTTGGCGCTTATATCAGCATGCTTCCTAAAGAACGTGCCTGGCGATATTGCATGAGCTTCGCTCATGACCTTGGTCATCGATATACCGCCGTACTCACCCGGCGCGAACAACGACACGTTGTTTGCAATGCGCGGCTCTTCAAACTTAGAGCCTGGCATGACAAGGTTTAAGGCAGAGGCTATATTGCCAAGCTTTCTGCGGACTATCTCGTTAAAGCCGACGGCGATTTGCCCACCCGACGAGCCAAGGCCTTGGTCGCTTCTACGGTTTAAAAGCCAGAGCTCGTTAAGCATTACCTGCCCCTCCTCCGTCTTCCCTGCCCAACAACTCGGAACAACAACTTAACGCTCTCAAGCTTCAGCCGTTCTGCCGGGTTGCGCATAAAGCCAAAGAGCATCATGGCTACACTGTTGCCCTTCATGGACTCAGAGGTAACGATTTCATCGACCTGCTCGTCTCCAACCAAGTAGGTGTTTGGCTCAAATGTCTGCGTAAACTCGTTGCCGTACACAAGACCTTGGCCATAGTTTGGGCGCACGATGGACTTGTCGGCCTTCTGGACTCTATCCCTGACGGTGCCGTGCTCATAAGCTCGAGGGTACAGGTTGCTCTTGATGCTCACCGGACCCTTGAACGCCGTTGGGTTGCCTATGTAGTCCAGCACCTGCGGTGTCCACACCTTCATGTCTGACGCCATCATGGTGTTAAAGATGCTTTGCGACCATGAGCCGGTGACGTCAGTGCCTACGTCATGGCTGAGCAATCTTGCGACGACACCCCTGCCTTTAACCCTTGCATCCTCAGGAAGCCCCACGTTCTCGGACAGGTAAGACCAGTCTACAGGCTGCGCAACGCTGTCCTCTTTGTTGGTGTCAAAGAGGCGCCATTGACACCAAACAAGCACCTCCTCCGCAGCGTGATTGGCTCCGGTGCCACTCGTAAGGACACACCACGTGCTAATATTGCCCGCAAGTGGCGTCGGGAGTGTTAGGGCCATTGACGACACGTTTGAGTCTGCGATCGTCTGCATCGGTATGTAGCAAAGCGGATTCAGCTTGCTTGGCGTAAGGTTCATGTAAGGGGTGAAGGTGTGGGCGGGAATAACCGCGCTCCCGTCCCAATCAAGATTTATCTCGTGCCCAGACCTAGAAGGATTACCTGCGCCGTCTTCGCATTGACGCTTGCCTGTGCCTAGCGACCACCCAGACGAAGACGCGGTGCGCTCTGGAGGAAACACCAAGTTAATATTCGTTGACGTACCGTTGTCGAAGATAGGGCGCCATTTTGTTGAGTCAAAAAAGAACCGGATGCGTATGCGCGCGATGCTGTTTGCAGCCGCAGCGCCACTCCAAAGCGGACCTGGCACCAAATATATTGGAACTAAGAACGTCTTGTTTGGCGCAGCAGGAGCAGACTCTCCGGTAGGCGCAGCTGTGCTAGTGCCCTGAAACTTGTAATGCTGCTCAACAGGTATCCAGTCGCCAAACACCAGCGTGGGCGTGTAGTTGCTCGGCGTCACACCAGCCACAACATACTGCTTGTATTTCCCAGCAAGGCCTCTTTCGTCTTCGTCGTCTACGCTTCTGTCGATAGCGCCACCACGGCCATATTCAAGCAAGTATGCCGAGCGAGATGTTGAGTTGTCGTTAACTGCAACATTGCCCGCTGTTCTTGCCTCGTCTGCAAAGGCTTGAGCCTCAACAGAGCCCAGCAAGTAAAGGCTTTGGTCTCTGCATAGTAGCCAGGGCCGCTCGATGTTTCTCCTAACGCCGACGTCTGGCAGCCCGGAATAATCTGCCGTGTTGGATTCATACGTCCAGACCGACCATTGCCCCTCAGAATAGCAGAGGCTTACGCGCTCGTCCGGGAGCGTCACAAAGAGCGCAGACAGCTTTTCGCTGTACGTCATCGATGCGCCATCTAGGTTTGGCTTAATGACGCTGTTGCGCTGCGGCAGCCTGGTGTTGATGGACCCCGTCTCCGCCGTCAGCGTGGTAAAAAACGTCGTCATCGGGTCAGTGATGAAGTCCGTGAAGAGCGGAGCTATCGGGCTCGATATCGTCTCAATCTGCATAGGCCCAGAGGAAAGGTGCACGCCCGTGCTGCTAAGCCACATCACCGCGTTGTCTGTCTTTGTAACGCATGATTGAGATACGCACCCTATCGTGTCTGATACCATTACCGGCGCCATCCCCTGGGAGGACACGGGGTCTCCAGTCCTGCTAGCCGGCTGGTAAAAGAAGGTCTCTGTCTCTGTAAAGATGTAGATGCTTTGGCCCATCGAAGCCATGGCCGTAATAGACTGCTCTGTCGGCACTACGATGTAGTCAAAGTCAATGTAAGCGGTCGGCGTGTACGGCTGAGAAAAGAACACCTCGCGCTTATTGCCAGCGATAACAAGCCTGCTGTCCCAAGATATGAGCGCTTGAGGGGATGGTATGCCTGTCTGAGTTCTATACACGTACGCGTCTGTGTCTGCGCCAGGAGATGGTTTGGCGCGGCGGATCATGGACGACTCAGAGTAGGGCGGGCACCAGCTGTGTGGATGAGCTCCCGCTACAGACCGCCTGCGAGACCCCCTAAAGGTGCACGGCGTGTAGGAGTACACCTTTGTCGCAGGAGAGCCAAAGTAAACAGTGTCTCCAATCTCTGCAAACTGGAAGTCGTCCTCAGTCGTAGCCACAAGCCACGACTGATAGTCTTTGTCCCTGTTTGTTTCGTAGTGTCCGCGGCGCTGGTCATTGTCTTCTTTTACAAACCCAGCTTCTGACGTGTGCTTGTAAAGCGGCTCTTCCCACCGCTCTCGAGTGGTCGTGTCATAGATGCTGACCACATACACGTTGGCTATCTGAGCTCGCTCATTGTTGACCTCAGAGGAGTACACCCTGGCCTTAAACACACTGAGTATCTGCTCGTGACCAAAGTCAGTCTGCATGATGTAGCTGCCAAGGTGCTTTTCGTATCCCCAGTCAGTAGAGGCGCCATCGATGTTATGGGTTATGCGCGTATCAAACTGTGCAAGCTGACCGAAACCCTGCCTTACCTCCCATGCGCCATACCTGCGCACCAAGTTTAAGGCAAAGCTGCCTTTTGATGGCCTGTCGCTCTTAATCCCGCCGCCGAGGACCTCGACCTCGTCGTACTTGACAGCCATCTACATCCACCTTACGTCAACAATGCGCTCCACAACTCCGCCTGAGCGGCCCTCAAGATACGCCCTCAACTGTTGCACGCGGCGAGCGAGCTGCCCGTTGAGCTCGTTGTTTGGCGCAACGTCTACGATTGCATACTGCAGATACGCAAGCATGGCGATGATATCGTGGAACCTGTTGAGGTCATCAATGTAGGTTGCCCCTGCGCCACCAGAGTTTGACCAAGCAACGTTGGGCTCGGGTATGTAGTCAATCCTGATGTCCATTGTGACATCGTTTGGGAATATCAGCTCAGTGCCACGTAGCGTGTAGTTTGCCCTGAAGTCGTAAGTGCTACTTACCGAGAGCGACGGCTCTAGGTTCTCAACGATGTTGTTGGGCTGTGAGACGCTCTCAATCATGTATATGTTGACGAGTTGGTACAGCCTTTGGCCGGCCGCTGCCGATGCCCCAAGTATGGGTGGCGCAGACGTGGCTAGGTCAAGCACGCGCGCATTGGACAAAGAGTACACCTGCTGCCTTGTGTACACTTGTGGGTCCATCTCAGTGACAAGGGCCCTGAAGTCGTCGTAAGCGCTCGTTAGCCATATGACCATCTGCGCATCGCTTACAAAGGTTTGATCTGGCTCATCCATGTAAACGCGAAACAGGGATGCAACCTCTTCCACTGTCATCCTCCGCCTCCTTGCATGGCTGAAATGGCGCTAGGCAGTCCTGGTAGGTTCTGCCCCTCTGTCGGGATTGCTGGCTGCTCTGCAGGTGATGGAGGCATCGCTGCCTCTGCTGCCTGCGCCACCGGCATCATCTGAGGCGCTGTCTGCTTGGGAGGCTGGTGTGGCGAGACCGTCTTTGTTTCGGATGCTGCCTGCCACTGAGCCTCAGGCGCGCCAAACATGTTCACGTCTACAATCAGCTGAGCAATGTAGTCCTGTGTCTCGGGCGGCAGTTCGTAATACGCTGTCGACTGGACAAACTCGGTAAAGACCTTGGTGAAGGCCTGGAGGTTGTCTGTCGGTAGCACCTGTATCTTCTGGCCCATGATGACTGCTTGCAGCATATCCTTGAAGTGGCTGATCTGGATAAACTCCTCGGTGATGCGCTTGTCGAATGTGCGGAAGCTAATCGCGTCGCGCGCCTCTTCAGGAGTCATAAGTCCAAGCTGAGCCATCTCAAGAACACGAGACTCGCGGTTGGCAGCATCGAGTTTGAACAGCGTATTGCCGTCAATGTAGATCTCAGGGTTGTCAACGATGTCAGTGCTTGAGATAGCTTTCCACGCTGGAGCGCCTGCGCTGTCGAGCATCTTAATGACCCTGCGCTCGTTGTAGTGACGCTTCATGAGCATCAACACCGTCAACATGGTGTCTTCCACAGCCGCCACAATCTCTTGCTGCGTGGCAAGGAGCTGGGCTGAGTCTTGCTGTGTAAGCGTTCGAGCGTGCACGCCGCTCTTTACGCCAGCCTCACGTCGCCCAAGCGTCGAGCCATGAGCTCCAGCAACGTCACTCATCTCTTCTCGCAGCAGGGCCGGCTCTCGGACAACATGGGCAGGAAGCTGCTGCGGCGCTGCGGGAGATGGCGCGCCGCCTCCGGGTGTGAACCTGATAATACCGCCCGGCTTGTTCATCACGGTGCCTTTGCGCACGTCAGCGGTGCGCGGGATAAGCCACGGCGGGTTGCCCATCAGCCGGACATTCGCGTGAATCTGCGTGCGTGTTCGGTTGTACAGCTGCTGCAAGTCAGCAATCTGAACCATTGGGCCCTGACCCCACAGGTCGCCCTCAATGACATGATACCTCACCAGCCGCACAGGGAACGTGTCCCTAACGTCCTCACTAAACTCTGTTTGAAGGTAGAGGTCTCCGCACAGGATCGCATGCCTGCCGTCTTTCCAATAGATCTCATAGACCTCAAGGCGACCCTTGGGGGTGTACTCCTGAAAGGCATACTTGTGGTCTTGAGAGTCTGCGCTCAGCTCTTCAATCTTGGCTGCCTTGTCCGGGTAGGTGTCTTTGAGCTCCGCCTTGGTGCAGTAACTCCTGATCGCGACCCACCTAGCCTCACACGGAGAGTGGACACCCGGCTCGTAGAACATGTTCAGCGGGCTAACAACATCAGACCGAACCCTCCCCATAACCTTCTTACCGCCGACAACCTTCTCCTCTTTGGGGCCGTCGATGTTGCCGTCTCCGGGCATTGACTCTGCAGCCTTGGTCACCTCATAAGACGGCTCGTAATAGGTGTGGAGCCCGCAGTTGCCTGTTTGACACAACCACCGTATGCACTCTTGCCACTTGCGCGTCTGCTTTTCAGAGAGCCAAAAGTAACGCAGCGCCATCTCTGAGGCCGTGGCCTTAGTGATGTCGTCAATAGTATCACTCGCCGGGATAACCACCGGCGTCGGGGTATTGAGCGTGAGCCTGGCAAGGATACTCCGCTCGATGTTCATCATCTGGTTGACGGTGACGCGGACCTGTTGCGGAGCTCGAGGCACATCCCCGTAGCGCTTTGCGCGCTTATCCCAGTACAGCCACTGGTCCCCGCGCAACATGCGAATAGCAGCTGACCACTCTCTGTCCTGCCTGGTGCGCTCGCTCTTTGAACGAGAGATGCGCGACTGCATGTCTGTTGGAAACTTTGCCATTAGAAGAGTCTTGCGCCAGCTGGACGGGGCATCATTGCTGGCATAGCAAGCTGGTAGTTCGGAGCGCTAGGGAGCGCGCGCCCAGCAGTGGCTAGCTGGTCCTGAAGCGTTGTCCTTGGCGTGGGTGTAAACCCACCAACCGCACCGCCCAATCCGCCAGCAAGCTGCAATGCGCCCGCAGCGGTGTTGCCCTCTGCGAGGTTCTCAACACCAGAGCCAATCTGCTGACCCGCAGCCATACCGGATGCACCGCCAGCGAGCCCTCCGCCGATAGCAGCAGCAGCCCCAAGCGGTGCCGCAGCTATCCCTCCGGTCACGCCTGTCGCAATGCCCAAGCCTACCGGGAGCAATATCTTGGTCAGGAAGTCGTCAAAGCCAAAGCCAGACTGCTGCTGAGCCTGCTGGTTTCTTTGTGCCATTTGCTGACGCAACTGTGCAGCTCTTTCAGGACTCATGAAGCTAGCCATCGCGAAACTCCTCCCTAATAGAATCAAGCAAACCTATCTGAGCAACGTCATCTTGCCGCAGAGAGCGCTCCCTGTCGATGAGTAGCCACAAGAAGTAGCCAGCCTCGATGAGCACAACAGACGCAATGAAGTAGAAGATTGTTTGCATACAAAAAAGGGTGCGGCGCCAAGGGGATTCGACGCCGCACCCAATCCCTGCCCTCTGTTAGGTAGGCGTGATGCCTGTCAAGATGACCTGAGCGTTAGGCCGCTTGCAGACAATGTTGTAGCGGTGCTTCCAGAATCCCTCGTAGGCGTCCTGTCCAGCAACGCGGAAGAGGATGTTTCCGTCCTCGTCTGCGAACTGACCGCTAGCAAGCTCTGCCAAGCACCAGTCGCTGCTGTGCAAGAGCGCGATAGTCGAGACAGGGAAGTGCCGGTCATACTGGAACTTCACGCCGCCGTAGGCCAAGTTCTGCTGGTTGTCCATCAGCTTGCCGCCTGACCCATCAACAGTGATGTTGCTGTTTGCGCCTGCGCCAGCGGTGGTGCCAAGAATACCAGTCAGCTGAACCGTGTAACGGTGACGCATAAGAGCGTTCATCACCATCACGTCTGCATCGACACCAGCGTCCTGCATCATGATGTCCATCATGTACTGCAAGCGCTCGAGGCTCAGGTCCGCACCAGCGTTGGTACGGTCTCCGTCGCCCACGTCGTGCGTGACGAGCGTGCTCTTGAGGATGCGCTGGTCAAGGTCCGCGCCTGTTGCAGTCGTATCGTTACGAGCCACGCCAAAGTGAACCTGAGAAGCGAGGTTCTCAAAGAGCCCGATGGACTGGTTGTTAACGATGTTCTGAGCGCCAAGAGCGCCAGTCCACGTGGCAGGGTTCTGGCCAAACGCCACAGGCACACTGTCAACCGCTTGGGTGCTGTGGAGACGCAAAGCAATCGCGCACTGCCTTCCCACATTTGCTGTTGTGAACGAGCACGCGCCAGCATCGTCAACACCAACTGTCAGCGTAACCGTCGGGTTGGTTCTGTCTGCACTAAAAGCGCTAACAAAGATGTTGGCATTGGCTGCGGCTGCGCCAGTGGCGTTTACAGTCACCGGAATCAAGTCGTAGGTGTTCAAGTCAACAAGTTCAACACGCACCCAAGTGGCTGGCGTTGCAGGGTCGACAGCAAGGCCTGTGCGTGAGCCGTCGAAATAGCTGAAGTCGCCCTGGTACTGCCACACAACTCCGGTAGATACGTTTACTCCAGCGGCAGTCTGAGCACCGCCAGTGCTCTGCCCGAGCGCACGACGCTGGTTCAGCAGCCCCTTGGTGGGTCCACCAAAGATGTTAACGGCGTTCTCGTTGTTAGAGACATCGCGCACCAAGCGGTCCATCTCTTCGTTCATAACTCCAGCAAACGCACCAGCACCCGCCGAAGAGGCAGTGTCCATCGCGAGGCCGCTGACCTGAAAGCGCCCGTAGGAGCTGTGCGCGTTAACGCGAAGATCGCGGTACTGCTGCTGACCAGCAGTAGGAAGCGCACCTGGCGCCTCGCCTTGGTAGCCAACACCGCTGTTGCGGCCAATGTGGATAGGCATGACCAACTGCTTGCCTGTCCAACCCTTTGTGTACTTCTTAAAATACTCGGTCATCCAGACGCGGTTGTTAATCTGCTCGGCCACTGGGCCTTGATAGAACTCTTTGAGCATGGGGCCGAACGTACCGGCTCCAGCGATTCCTACTGTTGCTGCCATGACAGCTCTCCTTCATTAAAGATTGGTTAGAACGATGCTCGCTCCTTAAGAGCCTCAGCAAACGCTGCGGTGGCATCTGCGATGTTGCGAGGCCTGCTCTGCTCTGGAGTAGGAGCCGCAGCCGTTGCGCTGGGTCGGCGGAAAGCCTTCTGCTCTTGAGCAGCTTTCTCAGCCTCTGCCAGTTTGGCCCTGAGCTCTTCGATCTCCTTGTTTGCCTCGCTCCTGTACTGCTGTCGCATCTCGTTGCGGTGGTTCTGAATAAAAGAAGCCGCCTCGTCGATATCAACAGAGCCATCTGCCGCCACTGCTTGCCACAGCTCAGCTGACTTGACGTCAGGGTTTTTCTCTACAGCCGCTGCAATCTCAGCCTCAAGCTGACTGGTAACAAGCTGTTCCGTTCTCTCCTGCTGCCACTGCTGCATGTCACGCATCTCTCCGCGCAGCTGTTGAATGGCTTTTACAGCCTCATCATCAGAGTCGCCAAAGATCTCATTAAGCCATGCGTCCTCAGACTTCTCTTCAACCTGTGGTTGTTGAGCCTGCTGCTGTGACAGCGTGAGTTTCTCCAGATCTTGGATGCGCTGCATCGCGCGCTGGAGGTCCTCGTCTCGAGACCGGAACTTGTCATTAACCTCTTTGAAGCGGCTGTAAGGAATATGCTCAGGGGTCTTTGGAGCTTCGACCTCTTCGCTTTCAGCCTGCGTCTCCACCTCTTCTTTAACGTCCTCGGTGTCTGAAGACGAGTCGCTCTCCATCGCTTTAACGTCCTCGGAGGGCTCGGACGAGTCTTCGGGCATCTCTGCAGCTTCGACAGCCTCCTCAACAGGCTCAGCGCCCTCAAGTCGGCTTACCATCTCATTGAAACGCTCTTCACTTAGGATACCCATTTTTCACCTTGCATGTTTAACGCCCTGCCAGGCTAGTAAGACCCCTCTATCGCTAGAGGGTACGACTTGCTGACGTCATCACCATACCAGTCGTCCCAGTCGTCTGAGTAGTTTCTGCCTGTCCTATGCTCGAACTGCAAGCTCTCGCGTATATTCTCAGGCTTCTCGTTCATGCGGTCCTCTCGCACAACAGACGCTTGGTGCGAGCCATAAACCGCTAGCGCCGTGGCAATAACCATGTCGTCATGGTGACCGCTTTGCGCCTCAGGTTTACCCCTGCGAGAGTAGGTAAAGTGGTTGGCCTCACCTTGAAACCTCCGATCACAACCATCAAAAGTGCCCTCGTAAAGCGCTTCGTATAGCTTAGACAGCATGAGAGGCCTAGACGCTCGGTCAGTCCAAAAGCCATACTTCTTTGTCCACGTGTTCTCGCCATCCTTCTGGTCAAGCTTGTGGTAGATGTACGGGTAGTTCTTAATCCTGAGCTCTTCGATAATGGTCAAGCCGTAGCTATTGGCCTCTGGCACCACCAAAGCCTTCCACTTCAAAGCCTCCGCTAAGACTCGCTTACCAAAAGCGCGCGGCATGATTCGGTCGTAAAACGTAGCGACAGTCTTTATCTTCTTCGGGTCGGTCACATCTATGACGCAAAAAGCCGAGTAGTCTCCCTTGTCGGCCCCGCTTGCGGTGTCAACGCCCATGACATACGTGTGCCACTTCTGGGGTTTGGCGTATGTAATGTATCCAGGCTCCGGGTCTCCGCCTGGGTATGACGCATGGAAGAAGCGACCACCTGAAGACACAAACGCATGGTCAGCGATGATGGGATACTCCTGCTGAAGTATCCTCATCTTCGAGTTGCACTTGAGCCTATAGGTCTCGGTGAACCAGTTGCGCTGCTCATCGGTGAGTTCAAACTCATCAACGAGCTCTTGTATCTCGTCAGGCGTATTATACTTGTGCTTCGGTGACGCGCAGTCCGGGTCCTCAGTCCACGGGTAGAACACCCTGTGGTATTCGAGCTCGTCGTCAACCCACATGGTGTACGCGAAGTTCATGCCGTTGGCTGTAGTCTCGAGCACCACCTCAGGGTCCGAGCCCAGCGAGTTGAACAGCGCAGCCATGGTGTCGTCGGGGTTGTCGTACCGGCTAAACTCCGAGCAATGCAACGCTACTGGCGTACCACCACGAGCACCTTCGCTGTTAGCGGTGCCAATGATGATGCGGCTGTCGTGCGCGAAGTGCAGCTTGTGGACCGTCTGGTGCTTGAGGGGCACTTGGAGGAACTTCGGCAGGTTCTCGTAGAAGCGGTGATAGATAGGCGCGATGTTCTCGAGCACAGCCTTTTCAGTGTGCGCGATAACCGCGACCTCAAAGCCTGGACGGAACAAAGCCTTCCAGAAGAACTTAGCAGCGACAAACGTGGATATGCCGACCTTGCGGCTCTTGAGCACGTAGGTAAACGGCTGCCTATCCATCACGTCAGCGAAGTCCGCTTGGATGGGGTTTGGCACCAGCGGTACGAGCTTCTTACGCTTGTCTAAGATCTTGAGATACTTCTCGCAGAAGTATGGGAAGTCCCAAGCGCACCGCTGGAGTTCTTCGCGATGCTTCGCTCTCAATGGACAGACTTGATGCGTTCTTTAGCCTGCTTGGCCTCGTCCATGATTGCGCGCCAGTCGTCGGAGGTCATGTCCTCGCCGCTCTTCTCGCGAAGCAGCCTGAGCTTCTCCTCGAGCAGCTTAAGCTTAACCTCTTCCTGGTCGAGCCGGTTGTAATCCAGCTTGCGCAGGATATCGATCTCAGGCTCGTGACGCTCCTTAAGACGGAAGCGACGCGCAAGCAACCACTGCGCAGTCTTGACGTTGACCTCGGCATCTCGGATGACGATGGTCTCAAGCCTTACTTGAGCTCGCCCTTCGGCCCTGAGCACCGTGATGAGTATGTCGTGGCACTTGCCGCGCTTGGATTTGCCCTCGCGGACTACGTTGTGAAAGTCGGTCGGCTTCATACCAACAGCCTTCGCCGCCGCTGTGCGCGTGTGCCCGATGCTCAGCATCGCCTCGATTGTGTCCATGTGCTCAAGCACCTGGTCAGCGCATCGATCAATGTAGGTCTTCGACATTGTTCTTAAACTTCCCCACCGTCCGCGCAATCGCGTGGATCGGTGTGTTCGGGTGACTGACTAGGTTCAGCGCCTGGAGAAACCGAGTGGTGTCTTTAGCCAGTCTGTCCATCTTGTGCTGAACCTTGTGCTTCTTTGCGAGGCCCTTCTCCCAAGTTCTAGACAAGGTGTTCCCCCTAACCATTCCCAAGTAGGCTTTGAGTAGAGGTATTGCCACCTTCTGACGCTTAGTGATGCGTCTTTGCTTGAGCATACTGAGCGCCTCTTGTGTGTCCCTGATGGCTGTAATCTGAAGGCCAACTGCACGCTCGATCTCAGTAAGCGAAGGGTCCTGCTTTACGCACACCTCTACGGCAGCCATGAGCGAGTCCATGAGCCACACAAAGGGGGCAGAAGGAGACTGGTCGTATCGCAGCTCTTTTAGATTTTGCATCGTAGAGACAACTCGATGGCCTGCATCAGCCGGTGAATACCATGTCGCTGAGTCGACTGGAGCGCAACCCAAGCCAAACACGCAGCAATAATCCGGTCAGGCTCGCACTTGCGCTTTTCACACGCACGCTCAAGAAAATACTCGGACTGCTTTTGCGACTTAGGAGGCAGCCAGGAGAGGTCAATCGACCCTGAGCTAGAACTCGACTCGAGCTCTTTTAGAGCCTTCAGCGCCTCTTTGAGCTCCTTTTCGACATCAGCCTTGGTCTTTGCTTTCTTCGCCATCACATTCCTCCGTGTCCGGCTTATAGGGTAGGACCCAGTCGGAGGGTCCGCAAGAATCCAGTATTGCAAAGAAGGTATCAGCACCCATGTCGATTCGCCAATCTGAGCGATCGTCCCGCCAGAGGACAAGGGTGGGACGGCCATCTGTGTCACTCTCGCTTTGTGCGATCGCCCTTCTGATGGGGCAGCGTTTCCCACGCTTCACCTCCACCCAAAAAAAAGTGTCCTCGACGTCTGCCTCACGAGCTCCAGCAGACTGACTATCGCCACGACGCGCTTGATAGCCTCGGTCGGTAAAGAGTCGCGCGGCTTCACGCTCACCGCGCTTGCCCTTCTGCCGACTACTGCGACCACCCATCAGGTGTTGTTAAACCTTGGCATGCGCGCAAGGAAGATCATCACGTCAACCGTCGTTGCGCACTGATACTCTAACGGCACTGTTGGCCACTCTGCGATTGGGAGAAAAAGGCTCTGCCCAGCCGAGATCAAAATACCTGTGCTGTCAGCTCCGCCAGTGCTCCTGACAAACACCGGGTTGCCAGATGACGCAGATATAAGCAGCCCATTGACCTCGTTAACATTTAAGGTCATTCCTGCTGCCGTGGCAGACGTTAACAGCGCCGCTGACAGCGAAGCGCCAGCAGCGGCAGTATTTGCCAGCTGCAGCACGCCAGAGCCAGACGTCAGTGCAGGGTTGTTTGCGTGAACTTTGCGATTGAACTGCATGAGCTTCTCCTGAGCTAGATGCCGAGTTTGAGCCCGAGCCTACATCGGACGTCTGTGGAAGTCCCGCCACTAGACGCAACATGCTCATACGCGCCTCGAGACGGAGGGTTATCGAAGGGCGTGCCCACCAAGTCATTAAGGAAGGTGTTGTACGTGGACTGAAACGCGTACGTTCCAGAGTGGTACGCAATGCCTGTGGGGTCGACCCTAAAGTCATCGTTAGCGATGTCTACAAACACAGGCTTGCCTGACGCTGTCACGTCGGCGCTTCTTAGGTTGTTGGTGTTGGTGCTGCCGCTGCCAAAGGTGTAATCGCCATAGCTTGAGCCGGTCCAACCAAACGCCAAGCAGTTAGACGACGATCCACCATTAGCGACACCTATGCCGCTAAATCCGTTTGGCCCGTCTAGCACAGCGATGTTGTTGAAGTGATGTGTCGCGTATATGCCCCGAATAGAAGTGTTCCTCACATAGCTAGTGTGAGTAACGCTGTTCACCACCGTAATGGGCTCTGCGTATATCTGAGCGTGATTAAAATCCAACACAAGCGTCGAGCCCACAGAGGTCGGCGTGCCCGAACCTGTTGCGGTCTGGTATATGCCGTACGTTGGGTACCCTGTGTTCTTGTAGGTGCACACAATCTTGCATCTGTCGATGGTAGAGCCAAAGCCAAGTCGGCCAATGCCGCTGGCGTTTGTGTTGATGTGCACGTTTGAGATAACGAGCACAGCGGTGTGTGGCCCTTGGGCACCAATAGCGTAACGATGACCCCCTACACCCCCGGTGTAGTTAACTGTGACGTTTGCCACGACGGACCCATTACCAAGGACCATTGTGTACGCGTATGCGCCATTTGTAATTACAACTCCGGTTGGGTCTAAGGTGCGCCCAGTGTAAATAAGCTGCTTAGTGTTGGCGATGTATTCAGTGTAGGTGCCGTCAGCGATACTAATCGTGTCACCATCAGAAGCAGCCGCCACCGCAGTGTTGATGTCCGCGTGAACTTCTGGAACTAACAAGGTCGCCATATCAGCCCCCCACCGTGTGCGCAGCCAAGACCGCGTCAACCTGCTGAGTGTACTCCTCGATGTCGGCCTGGAACAGGTCGTCAACCGTCTCCTCGGTAGCACCAGCCTCTACAAGCGATTGAAGGACGTTCTGGTAGAGTTCGTCTGTGTCCGCCTCAAGCGGTGCCTGATGTTCAGCCTCTTGTGGATAGCCGAAGAGCAGCCCAAGCTGCTCAAGCTGTCGCATGAGTTTCTCTTCCATAACACCTCCTGTGCGGAGCATAGGGCAAAGCGCTTGGCCGCGCTAGGTTGCTGTCAATCCCTAATCCTGCCCGTCCCTTCGCACATTGGGCACCGCCTTGACAGGTAAAGCAGTTGGTTCATATCGCCACCGAGCACAAACCAAAGCTTATCGAGTGCGTCAACGTTGCGCTGTATTCCAGGCACGTGGTCGCCGCGCTCGAGACGGAACAATGAAGCCACACTTATCCCGGTCCTCTTGGACAACTCCCGCAGCGTAACTTTGTTCTGCTTTCTGAGCTCTCGCACGTAGCTCCCTAGCGTGATAGGCCCTGCGCGCCTAGGCTTTTTCGTCGATGCAGGCATCGATTCCCTCCCCCTGCCACCAAGATAGAACGTGTTCACCCAAGTGACCGAGCGCTTGCTCGGCGGTATGGGTTGAGGTTATGAGTGTTGGTCGCCCGTTGTGCAGCCTTTTGCGCAAGACGTCGGTAAATGTCTGCGCGACGTGCGCACTCATGCGCTCTACCCCCAATATCTTGCCCTTTGGGGTCTTTCTGACCTGTGGAAACACATCATCTAGTACCAGAAGCTCCGCGTGCATGGTCATATCGATGATTTTCCACTGATTGGCGTTGTCATCGAGGTAGCATCGCTTTGCTGCGCTTACGAAGTCCTCATACTCGAGCCACATCACGCATTTAACGCGCTCATTCATGACAAGCTTCGCAACTGCACGGGCCGCAGCGGTAGATTTTCCCGCCTTTCTTGGCCCAGAGACCCATATTGAGTCGCTCATTTCGGCGTTAATCCAAGCGTGCAGCGCCTGATCTACAGGTTCTCGCTCAGCTCTACGCTCATAATCTGCTGACGCCCTGAGAAGCCGCTTTGGCACGTAGTTTAGCCGGCTTTCACGCAGAGCTCGCTCGGCTTTAGCGGTGCATGTCTTGCATTGGCTGGGTGGCGGGTACCACCCGGCGCCACTTTTGGGCTCAGGCTGCACCCATTCTTCGCACCCTGTAGAGCAGCAAGCCGTTTGGTAGGGGCGACCGCACGCTGGACATAGGGAGGCTGCCTCGACCGGATGCCCACAAGCGCATATGTCCTCTCCTAACCGCAAACCATGTAATGTCGATAAGGTTGCTGCTGGAGTACACAAGTGAGCCACCGATTTTGGCACTGGCCAACGTGCGGCGCCAACTTCGACGGTATCATGGCCACCAGCTGCACGCTGAAAGATTTCGCGCATCTTCATCTCTATCCTCCTAGAGCAAGTCTATTTGTCGATCGGGTATGCCGAGCATCGCTCGGTGCTGCTTCTGCTGCTCAACAGTAGGCTTACCTCTCGGCACCCACTCTATCTGTGTGGTATCACTGGGCTCAGGAAGCCATATGGCCCAACAATGTGACGAGGTGTCTGCATGACCATCCGCCGTAAACGAAAGCCTGCCCTCGATCCAGAGCAGGACGTCGGGGCTGTAGAGTCGACCTCGGTCACCCTCACCCCACCAAGTGACCCTGGTGAGAACTGCTCCCAAGGTTTGCCAATGCCGGCAGTGTTCCTTGATGCGGTGAACGAACCGGACGAGCTCACGCCCGTAGGGTGGGTTCGCGACGACATGACTGTGTGGTGGCCAGAGCCGCGTGAGACTATCATTAATGCTCACCGAGCGTATGCCCGCCTGACCCTCGAGCGCGGCCCTGAACCGTCCGTCTACTTCGTAGACGCTCCAGTGTGCCCCGAGGGGAGCCAACCACAGTGGCAGAGCACCCGTACCAGCGGCTGGGTCGACAGCGCTAACGAGTGCACCTACATCTCGACTGACAACCCAATCGAGCAAGGGCAAGACAGCCTCGGGTGGTGTCGGGTAATATTGGTTGACACCGCCGATCACGAGGACTCCTGATGCCCGTCAACATCGTCAAAACCAAGCGCGATGAGAAGCTCTGGAGCAAGGCCAAGTACGCCGCAGGTAAACGTGGATCTAATAAGAACTACGCCTTGGTTAACCATATATACCAGCGCATGAAGGCAGCCAAAAAGAAGGTGACGTAGATGAGCCAGCAAAAGAAGAGAGCAGGCACCGCTGTCAAGACGGACCCCGCTAAATGGGAGAAGGCCAAGTCTGACGCCAAGGCTCGTATGGGCGGAAAGCACTCTGCGCGAGCTATGCAGCTTGCCACGAAGCTCTACAAGGACCGCGGCGGCGGGTACAAAGGCAAGAAGAAGGAGACCTCGCTGTCCCGATGGACTAAGCAGGACTGGAAGTATTCTGGCAAAGACAAGCCAGGGCCTGGAGGCGAGGGAGTTTACCTCCCCAAGTCCAAGATTGAAGGCATGAGAAAGACGGAAGCCGGGCGCAAAAAGCTCGCTGCGGCTGCACGCAAAAAGGCAAAAGCCACTCGAGAAGGAAAGCAGTACGCCCGTCACGGGTTGGCCGCTGGAACGAGCAAACAACGGATGAGAGCTGCAAGGAAGAAGGTGAGTTAGATGAAGCACGGGAAGAAAGGCAAGCCCAAGAAGTCCATGGCTGTCACTATTGTCTTTGGCAAGCCGTCGCCTGAGCGAAGCAAGGCCCGTCGCAAGGCAGCCAAGGCCAAGCTCAAGAAAAAGTCCTCTGGCATGGACTACAGCTAGATGTCCAAGGCCAGGCAAAGCGCGGCTAAGAGGAAGCTCAAGGCCGCAGGGGTTAGCGGCGTAGGTAAACCTAAGCGCACGCCTGGGCACCCGACCAAGAGCCATATCGTCGTCGCCAACTGCAACGGTAAGCTGAAGACGATTCGGTTTGGCCAACAAGGCGCCAGTACCGCTGGGAAGCCTAAGGCCGGTGAGGGTGACCGCATGAAGAAGAAGCGCGCCTCCTTCAAGGCCAGGCACAGGAAGAACATCGCCAAAGGCGTGTGCTCTGCCGCGTACTGGGCCGACAAGGTCAAGTGGTAAGGCTGCGATCTTAGAACGCGCTGAGCTCGACGAGTCGCTCATAGGCACTATCCTCTTTGTGCATGTGGTCTTGGTCTATGTTGCACGATGTTGAAACAGCAGTCAACTAGACAAACGGGTCAATCCGGGTAAAAATCTCGAGCGAAGCGTAAACGCGCAGCAGAGCGCAGCGGATGAGCGAGCGAGAGATTTTTAGTCCCGCGTGAGTAGCTCAACCAACCGAGGGCGCAGCCCGAGTTTGACTCTGTATTCATACTAGCGGCGCAAATCGAGCATCACGCTTGCCAGATCACACTGTGGCTACCGCTGTTCTCACTTCTCTCTCTCCCTTTTTTGAATGAGAAAGAGAGAAGCAGGAGCAGCGAAACGCTATGCTGCTCTGCATTTGACCACTTTAAGCCGACATGTTACCCTCGCGTCGGCAACGCCGCCTTGGAAGCTCGCTTCCGCCGGGCGGACTGCTAGCGAGGGCCGGGGCGACTCATGTTACCTTGTTCTCTGGCTCGCGCTGTCTTGGTGTGCACCAACGCACTGAGACTGCCTCCGGTGTGCTGGTACGCATCGGGGGTGCCTTAAGGGCTCGAGCTCAAAACTTGCGCGCGATCGGAGGTGTGGGGCCCCTGCGGGAACGGGGACGGGGACACGGGGCGATCACCCCCCTACGCGCAGGCGGGTATTTTAACGCGCGCGCGCACCCGAGCTCATTTAACGCTCGAGCCCCGGGGCTTTGAGTGCGCCAACGCTCAACCCACCGCATCTAACAGGGCGCGCACACTGTCGAGCCTATTACTCAGCGCCGGGCGGGGGCCTGACAACGGGGGAGCGGGTGTGGGCAATCCTCCGCCGTCAACTTGCGTCGTGAGGTTCTGCCCCATCGCATCCGAACCGGAAGCTATCGCCGCGCCGTCCTTCATCCTCACCATCAACGAACGCTGCTCCCGATACCGTGAGACGCTGATCACCTTGCGCCTCTTGAGTCTGTCCAGCGCTCTGCTCACGGCGCGATAGTCGAGCCCACACAAGCGCCCTATGTCGGTAAACTGGACCAAGACTGGAGTCTCCCTCGAGCACCCTTGTGAACGTAACACTGAAAGCACGATCGCAGCGCTGGAGCCGTACTCTCTCACGTCCTCTGGTCTAACCTGCATAAACGTCACGCTGAGCCCTGATCACAACTGTCCCGAGTCTACCACTGTTCCGCTGTTTTGACGATGAAGCGTGAACGTTGCACTGCGCCCCATATGCCCTTTTTTCTTGGCTGTTGTATTGACGTCGTCATGACGCAGGATTTAATGTGGTCTCACAGCCAATCAGGAGACAGACCATGATTCACACAAGCAAGGCAATCGAAGCGATGAGCATAGACGACCTAGAAAGCGTCATTGACGGCATGCTTTACCGTCCTACTGACGCTGAGGTTGAGGCGCTCCAATGGATTGGAGACCGGTACCACGTGTCAGAGCATCTGCTCTCATACCTCGATTCAGACGGCGTCTTGACGCTCAGTGCTTCGTGCATTGGCGAGGCGTTGCGAGAAGACGGTGTAGACCGTGTTCCGTGCTTGTCTGATGACAGCCAGTTGCAACGCCTTGTGTGGCTGATCGGGCCCTCTTACTAACCACAGGCCACAACGGAGATAGACCATGAAGACCACTAAGCACTGCCCACAGTGTGGCGACGTCG
>TARA_R100000353_G_scaffold160693_1_pt1 | contig 22279 bp, 25 predicted proteins | sample TARA_R100000353 | Tara Oceans TARA_R100000353 (sample SAMEA2620663) | marine metagenome | biome: marine biome (ENVO:00000447); feature: surface water layer (ENVO:00002042); material: "saline water (ENVO:00002010), including plankton (ENVO:xxxxxxxx)" | depth 5 m | reverse complement strand
TTGTTGAGTCCTTAAGATCAATTGAGCAAGATAAAAAGGAAATTCAGAGTCTCTTCCCTCATTACCATATTGATTTTTTCGATCCCCTGTTGCATAAGAATGTTCCCAGAAACAGGTCAATCTACCTTGACCGCTAATAATTCCCGCTTCGTAAAAGTTTTTAAACTCATCTCCTAAATTTGTTAAATTGACTTGCTCTCTACTTGTTGTCACCTCGAAATCTTTGACACCCGCTACATGCCTAAATAATTCATTTCTAGTTCTTATTAATATATTTTGTGCTGCACTAGGAGCAACAAGCGTTAAAGCTTGTGACGTTAACCCTTCAATTGCTAAAGGGAATGATTCATATAAACGAATACCTCCTAATGGATCAATATTTATAAACCACTTTCCATCTGGATAGTTATGACCACTAACAAGCTCAAGATCTGATTTATCTACAGTTTCTATTTCTACTTGATCTCCTGTTAATAACGATCCAGTGCTGTGGTCAACACTAAAACGCCTTGTTGCCGTATTGACATCAGAAGGATCAAGTACTGTTTCTAAAGCACCTTGAAGCGTATCTCTTTTTAGAGCAATCTCACCGTATTGCCCAAAGTAAACGCCCATTAATTGACAAGAGTTGTAGCACCATAAGGAGCACCGTTAGCTTCCCAAGTAATATCAGCAGAAGCAACTTCTCCTACAGCAGTACTCATTGAAACGCCTGTAATAAAGGCAGAAAATTGTATGTCTCTTTGATCTGTGGAGCCTGTGGTTAATCGCAGTTTTAAAACAACTTCAGAAGATTCAGCATTTTCACCATCACCTGCTGCTCCTCCTGCTTTTATTGCAGCATCAATCAAACCATTAATGTTAGAAGAATTTGAAGAGCTAGTTGTATCACTAACGTAGTAAAACAGTCTGCAACTTCCTGAGTAACTTCTAACGCCTGACTTAAGTGTTCTGTCAGTATCACCCATTGAAGTTGTTTCTAAAACAGCCATTGAACTAGAAAAAGACCAAGATTGAATCTTGGCTGCTTTAGTGGTTGAACTTCCTATGTAGAGTTCTCCGTCCCTGCCTGAATAAAAACCCACAACCTTAAAAATTAAACATTGCGCTTATTCTACGGTGAATCGAGACAAGCGACAAAAGAACAGCTTACATTGCTCAAACCTTTAAAGGTACTTGTTACAGTTGGAGGCCCAGAATAACGCCATTTCAAACCTGATCCAGACTCTTTAAAATAGTTAGAAAGAGTTCCGCTTCCTACCCCTGCTGTTGCGAAACCACGGTTAAACGTCACATAATTCCAATCTCTATTAACTTGTTCATAATTAGCTAAAATCAAAGCAGCATCAGCGTCAGAAATATTAGAAAAACCAAGACTCAAGGTTGCGTTTACTCTTTTATTTCCATAACGAATATGTGTTTTTGTACCATCTAAAGATTCAAAAGTAGTACTTGGGTATTGTCCGGGGCTGTAACTCCTAGACGTTGGTTTGATCGTTGGGAATTTTCTTTCTTGTGCAGTCATTTTGTTTCTGTAATAACAAAACCTGAAGGGTCGTAAACATCAAAGCCCCAATTCTGTAAAACAGAAAGGCGGCCATTGCTCTCTGTTGGAGCATAGCTGCCAGAGACTTCTAATAAACCATCTTCACCATAAGAAATAGTCTCACATTTATAAACTTTCTTTTCTGTTGTCGTTGTTTTTACTGTAAACAAAGATCCATTAGGAACTTGATAAAGCCTTGCCGAAATAACTCCTTCTGTACCGGGCTGCCAATAATAAACAGTCTCAAATGAATCAATATCTTCTTTGCTAACAATTGTTCCATCATCTAATTTTGCTCCATTTCTAAATCTATTTGTATGCGTAACTTCTGAAACTAATCTGAAATAATCACCGGGAGATAAACCTTCTACATATTGAGGAGCTGTTTTAAACGTCAGTCCATGATCAATTAAACGTCTTGATTTAATTGCAAAGTAAGCAAACCACAAAGCTTGCTGTCGAGAGGTGCAAAAACCAGACATGTCGAATGTTTCAACAGGATCAGTTTCAGATCCATTGGGTGATTGTTCTCTTACTAAAACTGATTTTGTTTCAGGGAATCCATTTGCTTTTTCTTGTCTATAAAGAACAACAGCTTGAAATGTTTGTCTCTCTTCTGGACTTAAAAATGAAACCTGTAAATCATTAATATTGCCATCAGTAAATAAACATTTAATCTCAGGCAAATTTGTATTATGAATACCATATTCTCCATTGTGAATTAAGTTTCCTGACGCATTATATTTATCTTCATCAACAGGAATAGATGGCCTTAAACTAAATCTTCCTCCAATAATTGTAAAATCTAAAAGACAATAGCCAGCGTGTTCAAAAATAAAATCTCTTAAATTTAATTTACTGCTAATTGTCCCATCCCAGAAGAATTTATTTCTTTCACAATATTTTGCTGCTCCTTTCATTTCCCTAAAGTCTATAGAATCTACTCCTACAAGTTTTCCTGCTCCTAGCTTAGTACTTGCTAATAACGTGTAGGCTATTTCAGGAAATAAATTAGAGGAATCTTCTGCTGCCCATGAGATACTGTCACTACTATTAATAGAAGAACTTAATAAGTTATATATTTTTATTCCTTTTTTAAAATAAGCAGAAAATTGACTAAAATTCGTCCATTCTTTTGAACTATTAATTTTAATTCCAGCAAAAGCTAAATCACTATATTTAGCAGGTTGTTCAACGTTACCTGTGTTGATTTCTGGTTTAAGTATTTCATTTACATACACAATTTCGTGCTCTGGATTGTTGCGGTTGCTGTTTTCATCTCCTTCAAACACGTTCCAATCAGCAAGCACATCATAAGGATTAAAGTTTTGTGATGCCCTTGTTGAGATTGAAGTTGTTTCGCATTGAAGTTGTACGTTAATTGTTCGAGCTGCTCCACTTGCATCTGTCCAAGGAATTTGAACAGTTTCTCCGTTTTGATAACCACTCCCTAAACTTGTCGAATCTAGTGACCATTGAGCAGTGTGATAAAACTGTCCTGTTTGATATTCATATTTTTGAATTGTCAAATTAACCCTTAAACCTGTACCGCTTCCACCTGTTGCTAATACATTTCCACTGAAATGAAGTAAGGGATTAACTACCCTTGGGGTAGTAATCCATGATTCTTCTATAACCCAATATTTACGAGGGTTTCCACCGGGATAGTTAACATCAGCAGGATGGAACCATTGGCCGGGGTCTGCAGGTCTATATCTCTTGCCGTTGTATTCAAAATAAACAGTATTCCAAACAGCATTAGAATTGGGAAAAGCAGTACTTGTTTGCGTTCCAGTAATAGTACCTCCATAGATTTGCCACATATAACCATGAGTTTCAAACCAATGAGGGTATCCAATTTCTGTTAGTGAGGTGTCATTCCATAAGACAATTACTACCCCTGTGTTTTCATCAGGAGCATTTCTAGCAAAATTCCGTGTCTGCTCCCATCTTTGATCCGTTACTATTCCATCAAAGTTTGGATTCTCTTCCCATGTTGTTGCTCCATTTAACTTTGCAGATATAACATCTCCGCTTACTGTGCTTGCTGCTGATTCACCTAATAACCATTCTTTATTAGATGCAACTGTTTCTGTGATTGTAAAATTTTCATCACCAGAAAATGCAATATCAAAACCATTAGAAGAAAAATGTGAAACAGGTGCTGTTCCACTTCCGTCAGTTGCTAATAAATTAAATCTCTTACCCCATTTTTTATGTCTAGTAATGTAATTACCGGGATAAGGTTTAAACCTGTATTCATATTGGTCTTTTGTAGGATGTGAAATAGTGATTGCATTGTATTGAGCTTCTGGAGTATTACCTTTAATGGCAAACAAACCAGTGTGATTATTTCCATGTTCAGCTCCACTATTAATTAAATCTTGCCAAGTTGTGTCTCCTAATTTTCTTGCTTGTAGCATGAACAAAGAAATCCTATCTGCATAAGTTGAAACTTGTCCAAGTTGAATTTGTGTCCTGTCATTCCAAGCCCTTCTTAAGGCTTCTTCATTTGGTTGGCTTTGTACGTTGGCAAATTGGATTCTTTTATAAACAGTTGATTTAATTCCTATCTCAGTAACGTCACATTTTCTATTGTTAGAAACAGTTGCTAATGCAACTTTTTGTCCTGTGTAAATATCCCAACCATAATATAAATCACGATGTCCTCTAGCAAAATTTAATTCTGTATAAGCAATTTGTTGACGATAATAAATAGGAGTTGTTGGATTTAAACTGTAAAAAGGATCTTTTCTTTCACTACTATTAGGAGGTTCATACCAAACAGGATTATGAGCATGTATTGATAAGCTTTGACTATTAACAGGTATATCTAATTCACCTGATTCAACTACTCTAAGTGTATAAAATTTTGTTGCTTGAATAGTCCAAGGAGCAGGAGTATTATTATTTGATTCACAAACAACAATTGCAGTCCCAAATAAATATTGTTCACCTACAGTTAAAAGGTTATCTGCACTTTCTCTGATTGAAGTGGTAAGGCTATCTACATCTTCTACTCCATGAGGTCTGTAATTAAAAGCATCTCCATTACTATTTTCGTGATCATAAACCGTTTGCAAAGCGTCAGCATCCGTTAAACCTAATATTTGATATTCAATTTTATCTCCTTCCGAAACAGAACGAAGACCTTTTGTTGTGCTGCCTCCTGCTTTTATAACACCTGCTCTTGTAGGCCATCTTGCAAATTCCACCTTTTTTCTTTTACGTTCTCCATCTTGAATTGACGATTGGTCTGCACCTCTAGGATCACGAATTAGCTCATAAGGAAGTCGGCAGATTTGACAATTAGGAATCGGAGAATAAACACCAAAAGATGTTTGTGTCGTTGGGTTTCTTGCTCCACTAAATGCCTTGCTGGTTAATTTAGGAGGAGAAGAACCTTCAGTTTGATTAGGTACACCAACTTCAAAAGGATCATTTCTATCTTGAGCAGAAGGAATGATTAGTTTTGATTTGGAGTAAGCATCGCCTTTGACAATTCTGTTATCACCTGAGTTGCTGCCATCTTTAAAGTAAAGTTTTACTTTGTAAGCGTTATAGGTATTTAAAAGAGTATCTCCTACTGCATAACCTTCATATTCAGGCTCAGCTCCTATGGTTCCATGAGAAAACAAAGCAAGTGCTTTTAACTGTTGATATTTTCCAAGACTTACAAATTGCGACCATAAAAGTTGACTGTTAACTCTTATTCCGCCAAACAATTCATTATTAATTGTTGTTTGATTCGTAAAAACAAGAGGAATAGCATCTCCTATTTGAGCTAACGATTGAACTGAATTAAAAGAAGACTGAGGTGCAAACTTAGCATTTCCAATTGCATCAGCAGTTCTTCTTGATCCTCCTTGCTTTTGCTCTTTTGGTTTAGGCGTTAATAAATAAGAAACAGTTGCGGCAGCAACAGCTATTCCTATGTTCACAATATTTGCAGCGAACCAAGTAGTTACAGGATCACAACGAATGTCAGGAATCAATTCATATCCTTTTGGCCTTTGTCCGTTATAAGCAGCAGTTTTATCTACAAATAACCAATACTCATCTTCACTTAAACCTAAAAGCTTACATAGTTCTACTTCCGTTGGTAATAACAGCCTTCTACCGTAAGGGCGTTTAACGGAGACCACATCACCATTTGGCTTTCTAATGTCTTTCGGTAACTCAGCCATCCTTCCTCATAATAAGCTGCCATGCCGTAACCATCATCTGATTTGCATAAAGCAATTGCTCCTAGTTTAGGGGGTGAATCAACTCCCCACCTATTTAATTCTTCAAAAAAGATACTATAGTCTTTTTTCTTTAGTCTCCGATACCAAGAACGCTTTGGGTCAGGAGAACTTATTCCATAACTTTTTAAAACTGTTCTGCACAAAGAAAGACAATCACCAGCTCCATGCTTTACAGGATCAGCTCCTAAACGATAAGGAAGACCAATTAATTGATGTGGCTTCACCTGTTTTGCAATGATCCAGTGACAGGCAAAGATCCCACAATGTCACGGGTTAAAACCTTATCTGGTGCGTTTGCTCCTACTGCATCAATGGCACTTGTTAAAACAATCTCAATTGCTTCAGGGTCATAACTCATTGTGGACGCTAACCATTGTTCTCCTGTCAGTTGTTTCCTTCTCTCAAAATCTTCTGTCATTAACCATGTATCAACTTTAATGTGATATTTATTGCTTACGATCTCTTGTGCATAATTACTACTTAACTCATTATTTGCAAGGATCAAAGAAGAAGTCATGTTATCCCCTGATCTATTACGAGCTGCACCCTGATAAATAAAAGAAAGATATTGAAAACCGCTTATGGCAGGTGTAATTCTTCCATTCTGAAACTTGTCAGGTATTCCAGAAACATATCCATTGGGGTTGGTTACTGTTACGAAATTTGTTAATCCAACAAAGCTCATAATCCTATGTTGCTCCTTCTGCTACGTGAATTTTGAAGGCTAGATAATGTTCTAGCTTCTCCAGCTTTTGCACCTCTAGCTGCTGCTGAATTAATAATTTGACCAATAGCAGATTTAGGAACAAATTCTTCAGAGTTAAAGTTCAATATTGGGCCAGAGTAATTAACAGTTGTTTGTGCATTAGCTCCACCACCTGAAGAAGATTGACCAGTACCAGGGATAACAGATTCACCCCTAGCACCTGCGTTATATCGCTGCATTGACTGAGCCATCTTAGAGGCTGGAATTATATATTCATCCTCACCTGCTTCTCCTACAAGTCCCATCGTGGGCTTAGTAACTAAACCACCAGAACTAAAAGGTTTTATCCCGTTCTTTACATAGCCACCTTCTGCAAATGGCAAAATGTTTCCTATAGCAGTTCGTAATGCCATGCTTGCAATCTGTTTTGCAATGCCAGCTAATGATTCCCCTAAAGATTTCGTTCCATCAATTAAACCCATGATTGCGTCTGTTAAACCATCTTTTATTGTCGTTTTTATATTCTCTAGCGTGTTTTTCCAGTTTTCCATGTTTTCGTCTCTTTTTTGAGCTGCTTTTGTCTCTGCTTCACTTAATTCCTCCGCCGCTTGCTTCATTTTTTTTGTCATTCCTATATATTTTCCAGTCAAGCGGTCAAACGTACCAACACCTTCAACCTCATAAGTTTCCCATTGCTTACCAGATTTCTCTTCCCATTTCTTCATTTCTTCTTGTAAAGCAATTGCTCCTTCTATCCCTTGAACCTCTTCTTTCTTTCCTTCTATCTGAGACGTAAGTTTCTTAGCTAATCTTCTATCCTTCCAACTATCCCCTAATTTACCTAGTTTTTCCTCTAAACGACCAATTTCCACCTCTAATTCTTTTGTCTTCCATGTTGCGTCTTCTATCGAAACTGTTCCGTTCTCAATATTTTTCTTAAATGTATCCATAGGTGTGTCAGCACCTTTGATTTTATTAACAAGCCATTTGATTCCTTCGTATAAAGCCCAAACAGCCGCAACAGCCAACAAGAATTTAGCCGTCAAAGCAACAGCAGCAGCCGTCAAAACTCCTAAACCACCAGCAGCAGCAATTCCTATTTTTAGAGCCGCAAAACCAGCCGCAAGCGAAACAACAGCAGGAGCAACGATAAGAACAGCAGCAGCTAAAGCTGTCACAATAATCGCTGCTTTTTGAATTGCAGGATTTAACTGTGCAAACCAGCCAACCAACGCTGTCATCGCTTTTACAATAGGAGTAACGGCTGGAAGCAGTTGTTTACCAACAGCAACAGAAAGATCTTCCATTGCGTTTTGAAATTCTTTAAATCTTTGCAGCGCACTTTTTGAAACAATTGCTTCAACAGCTCCTCCTCCTTCTTCTTCAATTTTCTTTAAGGCTCGAATAACAACATCTGAAGTAATTTTCCCTTGAGATCCAAGTTCTTTTAATCCTCCAACCGTCGTATTTAATTCATCAGCAATTGGTTTTAATAATGTAGGAACTTGCTCCGCCAAACTTCTAAATTCATCACCTTGCAACCTTCCAGAGCCTAACGCCTGTGCTAACTGCCTAAAAGCTCCTGAAGCTTCCGCCGCAGAAACTCCAGCCGTTGTTGCTGCTGTATTAAAGCCAAAGAAAGTTGTTTCAATGTCTTCCATCGAAACACCTAATGGTCTTAATCGGCCAATGATATTTGTAACACTGTCAGCCGCTTCAATATTTGACATTCCAAAAACCTTTGAGGCTCTTGAAGCTATCGCTTGTGCTTTTTCATATTCCCCATATTGCTCTGTTAATAACTTCATCCGAACTTCTAACGCTTGCGCTTTTCCCGCCGTCTGAATTGCATTTTTAGCAAAGAACCCTAGTCCTGCTCCTGCAACTAAACTCCCAATATTTAAACCACCTATTGCGCGTTTCAACTTCTCCATATCCGTCTGCACTTTCCGCCTTGTCTTCCTTACCTTGTTCCCGAATTTTGTCCAAGCGGTTTCGTTAAGACGCTGGAGCTTGCTTACCGACTTTGCTAATTGCTCTGTCTTAACCTTTAACTTTGCGGCTGCGGCTGCGGCTGGCCCAGTTATAAAATCAAGTTTTACTGAAGCAACAGCCACTTTGTTCCGTTCTTTTTTATTTATTCTAACGATACTTTGCCCGTTTCATCTCGGCTTCTTGTTCTTCGTTTAAAAGATCAAAATAAGCCGACCAAATATACAGTTCTTCTAGCGTTACTTTGTTTACTAACTCAGAAAGCGTATAACCCAATTCACGAGCAACACCTAACTGCAATTTTGTTAAGTCATTTTTCTTTAGCTCTTCCTTTATTTTTTTGGGTCTACTTCTTCTCCCTTATCTTCGATAACAGCAAGCATTAATGATTGTAAATCAGCGTCTCTGACTTCGTTTTTCAACTCAGCAGTATGACCAGCAGTAAAAAGCCTTTGACCGTTCTCGTCGGTAGCCTTTTGAACAAATAAACGTAAAGCAAAAGCGTTCAGATCATCTTTCGTGCCTTTCTGTGCATATTCTCTTTCTGCCATTGTTAAAGGCGTTGTCCAAAACTCAAAAACATCACCATTAGATAAAGTAACTTCTTTTTTTGTAGAAGTTAAATTTGCAGCCTTCTTTAAACGCTCTAAAGGACTAAGAGACTTTGCCTTTGGTGATGCCATTTCAAATAATTGGGGTTGTATGTACAAATCTAGACAATAAAAAACCCCTTAGCAACAGACCAAGGGGTGAAATAACACTATTAAGAAGAAGAACTTAAGTCAAAGGATGGAGCACCTGTAGGTCTAAAGGCAATCTCAACCATTTGAGCATCGTCTGGATTAATGCTCCAGCTTGCAGAAAGCAAAGCAGCATCCATAGAAATACTTCTACTTAATGCTTCTGTTCCTTGCTTGTCTGTATAAAGCTTAAATGCAGCCCCGACTTGTTGACGTTGTAAAACATCTTCTACAAGCCTGTTAGATAAAGCAGCATCTTCGTCTGTAACGTAAACACTTGCACTACCTGAGCCATCAGCAAAGCCCGGAATATAAGCTTTAAATGGTGCAGTTTGCCCTACAGTTTGACCAATAGTAGTTACGTCAATTTCTGCTCTTGTTACTTCAAAAGACCAAGATTGAACTTGACCAATAGCAGCATAGTCACTGTAATAAACTTCAAACTCATTAGGTGCTGCTGCTGTTCCTACATCGGTTAGATTTACAGCAGAACCGCCGTTGGTTGCTGAAACAGTCATAGCTCCAGAACTATTGGTATATGTTTTAACAAAATATTCAGTACCAGCAGTTAATCCAGCAGGTAAAGTTCCTGTTCCAGCTCCTCCAGAAGAAGAATCAACAACTCTAAACTTAACTGGATCACCTGCTTTTAAATTCAAGTAAGCCTGAACAACCATAGTTTCAGTTCCAATGGTCACGTCTGACGGTGAAAAAGTGCCAGTGGTTCCAGCAGGTTTATAATAAAGTGCGCCTGAAGTACCAGACAGAACAGTGACAGCCATTGAATTAAATTAGTCTAAGTATGCATCAAATGTAGCTGAGAATTGCGTCTGAAAGAACGCTTCTTGCTCTGCTGGTTGTATTGTAGCTAATCCTGAACATGGTTCAAAAATAAGACTACTGAACTTAGCTCTGTCAAATTTATCTTTCACTCTTTCTCCTATGGTGTAATTCGCTCCGGCTCCTACTCCAATAGGTGTAAAGATATCAATAGTTAAAGTTCCTGTTTGTCTATTAAATGATTTACCCGTAGCAGGTGCTTCTAAAGTTGCATAATTATTTTGACCAAATAAAAGGTAAACAGCAATCCAAGGAGTGTTATTAGGTGGAGTAAATGGAGCGTTTTGATAACTAACAGGGTAAGCAGGACTTAATGCCATCTCTGTTGCAATGCGGCCTTCTATAGCTGCTCTGACATCGTTAAAAGTACTGCTCATTTAATCCTCCCATCTGAAAGATTGAACTTGATCTTTAACCTGTTTTTCTACACTATGAAACCAACCTTTTTGAACTTGATTGTCTCTACTTCTAAATTTACCGCCCCATGATGGCGGGAAATTAGTTCCTAAAATGTTTGGTTCTGCATAAGGTAAGTTGTTAAATATTGAATACGTTGGCCCTATTTTTTCTCTTTGATAATTGGTCCTTCGAGGTCTTCCCGATCCTCCTGCAGACTTAGAAACTTGTGATAAAGGAATTGGTTTCGATTTGTCATAACTTCCTTTTCCTATTGTTTCACCTTGATCTGTATTTTCTCCGATCTGCCAGTTAGCGCGTAGTCTTCCAGTATCAACGGGTGTTCCTTGTTTTAATAAACTCTCTGTCCACGGGACAACCCTCTTAACAATATCGTTTAAGACTTCTTCAGGAAGATCAACCATCTCCTGTAATGAAATTTTCTTTGTCATGCCCTCAATACCAAATCGTACTTAATAGCAGTATTAGCTTGTTCCGTTGTTTCGACCTGAATAATTTGATAAACGATAGAAGAAATAACAACACGATCAGAAGCCGTTGGAGTGTAATCCAGGTCTTCTGCCGCAATCGTTAATGTTTTATCGCTTGCCTTAATCAAGCCTTTTACTTCTCTTGCCGAGACATTACCAACAACACCTTTAACCGTTGTATCAGCAGTTGTTTCACCAACAGCCCCAGTAGTTGTGTTGTAAGCAGCAGCCGTTACTTTGCGAATAATGACGCTGCCACCTGTCGCCTTTAACGCTTTGCTAACGCCTTTCCTTAAGCCCTTTGGTTTAACTGCCATTACAAGCGATAAGCAACAACCTGGCCGCTTGCCAATGTGATACTTGTAATAACAAGTCCTTCGATTTCTGTTCCTGCGTTCATCGTAATTCCGTTAATTGTTGATGATCCATTCTCTGTAAGATCACTTGAAACAAAAGTACAAGAAGCATCTGCTAACGCATGAACTTTCCCAAAACGGCCTGTATGGGTGTTTGTGTCCGTGATAATTGTTGCTGCTGGATAAATCATGGTTAGCTGCGTTTTACTGCAATGTTACTAGGCCCACTTATTCTAATGCCCCTGAAGTAGCGTTCAAACATAGGTGGAACAGCATTAAACCCTACAGCCCCGAATCTGTAAGGAGTAATTGAAATATTTCCAACATTTAATGTGCTATATGATTCTAAACCTGTTAAATCTAAAGCGTCTTTATTGTTATTCAAATAAGCAGCTAACACCGCTTGTGCTTTCTTTACCTGATCTGGGATTTCTGTATCGGTGAAATAATCCTCAGTAATCGTAAAAGGGAAGCCCAAATTATAGTTGTTGATATAAGTATCAGGTTTTCTTACTCCGGTTCTAGGCCATTGCATTGCTTGAGTATCTGTTGCTCTAGCACCTAAAAATCTTTCACGGTCAATCCGTTGCGCTGCACTATAAAGAGCACGATTTCTATAATCGTCACTTGTTGAGCCAGCTTCCCACGCAACAACATCATCCGTAGCAACTAAACCTTCAATCAGTTCATTTGCTTCTGCCAATGAGATGTAGCTATTTGCGTTTGCTGCTCCCGCCGTGTGATGAATTGTTATTGCCATCAGTGGTTACTTTAGATTTGCGCTTGCGTTTTGGCTTGGGCTTCTCAATAACAGAAGTTGAGGCTGCTACCTGAGCAGCAACCTCGCGTTCTCTTAATCGCCTAAAAGCGAACAAGCCCATTAGCTTGCTGCACTCTTTGTAACAGCATAATTAAGCACAATCGCTTGGCTTAATGCGCCACCAGACACGTTGCTAACTGTGATCTTAAAAGATCCAGCCGCAACTGCTGAAACAACCACCAAATACGCACCAGCAGTACCGCCAGAAGCAATATTAACGCCAATAACGTCAGTTGCAGCAACTTTGTCATTGTTTACCTGAAAGGTAACTTCTGCACCATCAGCTAGTGCAGCGTTGTTCATAGTGATCTGACCGCCTTGCGTGTTAAGCGTTACAGCAGTTGATTTGTTTGTGGCTTGTGTTACGGCTCCACCTGAGACGTAACCAATGGCCTTGCCGCCGACGGCTTCAAATACGGATGTCATTTGTTAATACCTCGGCTAGTCGTAATTAGAAACTACGGTAGCGCGAGCTATACCGAGGTTCTTGTTTTCGTACACTTTCGACCAGTTTGCAACAGTCTGGAGCTGAGCAATTGTCGGATTCGTCGTAGTCACCGCCCACTTACTACCGACTGGGTGATAGCAATAATGAGCGTCGTAACTGATCGCATCAGACTTGGCCAAGATATCTCTATCTTGCTCAATGTCTAACGCTTGCATTTCGCCACTGCCTACAGCACCAGGCTGGAAGAAGTAAGCTGCATACTCAGTTGTTGCACCTGAGCCAGTCTTAGTTACATCATCTGAAACCAATACATTTAAGCCGCAGAAGGTAGGAACTTTATCGTCACCACCATAAGCATTAGCCATTGATCCGCCTGACTGAGTTGTGGTTGTACCACGGGCATCAGCAGTAGAAACGTAATCAATTAACTTGCGCTCAACCAAGTCGTAATAGGTGTTGCTATGTATTGCAACAGCAGTCAACTTGTCACCTTGCTCACCAAATTTTGCTCTGGCAGCAGCAACAGTTCTTGGACTTAGAACAGTTGGTGAATCTCCACTTTCTGAATCAACGCACATTGAGAAAAATGCGCTATTTGAATCATTAGCGTTAAGAGATCCAAAGCAACCTTCTAAAGAAGCAAGAAGATCTTTCTGCTTTTGGTTGGCGATATAAGCAGCAAGCTTATTGCCGATTGCAGCCATAGCATCAGAACCCGCAGCGATTGATGCAAGATCTCTTGCTTCAAATGCGCGACCTCTATGTAACTGGACAGCAATTTGCTTTCCTGTTGAGATCTTGCCAGGAGTCAATGAAGTGCTATCAGTTAGAACTTCTTGATCACCAGCTAAGTTTGCACCCCAAAAAGGTACATTTATAAAATCACCTTCTCCAGCATTTAGTTCCGCTAATGGTTGCACAACCCCAGACTGCAAAAAGCGGTCTAGGTTAGTGGTCGCTTGAACGACGTAGGGAACAAAAACCTCTGGAATGATGACATCGCTCCTCCTTGTAGGGGCCATGCTTGATTCCTAAAATAGTTTTTACAGTTCTGGAGCGTAACCCCATTACTCAACGTCCAGCGTAGCCATCAGATGAGTCATTGCTTCCTATACTAGCGGCTTTCGGCCATTTCCCTATACTTTCTCCAAACTTCTGCGCCTTGTTGTCTATAAATCCTTGTTTGTTCGTCCATATTTTGTGTTTCAGGCAAGAAATATTTCAAGTCACCTTCTGAGATTTTGCTACCCGAAACAGTTCCACCGCCAACTGCGCCACTGCCTCTGGCAATAGGCTTTTTAACAACCCATTTTGTTCTATCGTTTGCAGCAAGTTTCTTTTGAACGGCTTCTTCTATTGTCATCCGACTAAATTCATCGACATAAACAACAGAACCATCTTCTGCTACTTCAAATTTATCTTTACCTAATTTCTCTAACGCATAATCTGTATCATGCACCGAGTTAGCTAAAGCAGCGATAGCAGGTGAAATTAATTCAAGATCACGAATCCTTGCTTCAAGTTTTTTGATCTTGTCATCTTTTTCTTTTACAGCATCACGGAATTGACTCTCCCTTGACTCCAATGCTTTTGAATAATCACCTTTAGCCTCTAATTCTTTCTGCTCTGCCTTTTGTTTAAAATCAAGTAATTCTTGATAATCAGCAGGGACATCAGGCGTTTCTTTTTTCTTTAATTTGCCTACCAATTCGTAATTTTTCTTTTCTAAATTCTCGATGCTTCTTTTTAGTGCATCAACTTCAGATTGTTCAACAGCCGTAGGCTCTTGAATGTTTTCGTCAGACATAAATAACCCGTAAGGCTAGTTTTCCACTAAGTTAGCAGAAACCACTAGGAGTCAACCCCAAATGCCTAGCCCAATCATTAAAGAAGAAGGTTTTACTGTTCGAGAATTAAGAGATTTATTATCAAAAGTTCCAGATGTTGACGGTGAAGGAAACGAAACAATGGTTTATGTCGTCACAGGGAACGAAATGGCTGACGTTATTACACTAGGTAAGGCCGACAGCCAAGATGATGTGTTGTTAGTGCCTGGATTCTGGGCCAACGTGATGGAAGACCTTGAAACGCTAGACGATTTTATTGCTGACGATTAGAAGTTCTTCCAGGCTGTACTTCCGCCCATTGCCTTAGTCATAATATCTTCTGCTTTCTGAAGGCGTTTCACTCTTCTATCAAACGCTGCGCTTTTTATACCTCCGCTTTTAAGTACATTCTTTTTAGCCGTTCTTAAGATGCGATCCCTCTTCGTAGCGGCTGAACCTCTTTTTGCTTTGGATGCGGTAAAAGCATCAGTCTGATTATATTTTTTGACGAACTTAACAGGCATTGAAACAGTTCCTTTTCCTTCAACAAATTTCAAAGCGCGAGGGTTCTTAGGGTCGCTACCCTTGAAATCTTTGTGAACTTTACTGTACTGCCTTCTTGTCATCTTAATTTCACTTTTGTTTTTCTTTGCTGCTGCTCTTACTCTCCTTTCTCCTCTTTTTATCTTTGCAGAAGCTACCGCATCCTTCCTAACTGCTGATCCTTTTCTTGCTTTCCTTGCTGTTGCATACTTCTTAGAAGAAGCAAGCTTATTAGGATTTACTGCTCCTCTTTTAGCTTTTGCCACACCTTTTCCAGTGAGCCTGTTTGTTACACGGGTTAAACCTGACTTAGAACCACCAATCTTTCTCGCTGCTGCGTTCCTTGCTAGTGATGCCCCTAAAGCTTTATCTGCTGCGTTCATATATTTTGTTGCTTTTTTGTTGTTATACGTCCCTGCTTTCCTTGCAGCATGACTCGCTTTACCCGCTTTAGTGAGTGCGCCTTGTGCTGCTGAACTTTTTCTGTCAGCGATCTTAAGATCTCTATTAGCTTTTCTTACCTTAGAACTTGCAGACTTATAAGCTTTTCTTGCTTTCACATTCTTAGCGGACTTGCCTACTTTCCCTCCACCGCCAAAACTTCCACCGCCGCCACCATGAGAAGCAAAGCGGCCTAGCTTATCCCTGACATATCGACGCGCCATAACCAAAAAACAAACATTACAGACAGTTTAACCGTTACGGTTAACCTTTGCTAGTCAAAGACATCTTTCAAAATACTTATATCTTTATCTGATTCGCAATCAACATATAAGCCTTCAATTAAAAATCCCATCTTCTCCTTATCTTCTTCCTTTGCTTCATTTATTGCAGCAGCAAGTTTCCGAGGGATTGTTTTATCCTTCGGCCATGCTCTTGTCATTTTCATCACTTCAGAGAGAGTCATTTTAGAGCCTCCTCTAATGCCTCTTCAATCCAAGAATAAACCCTTGGAGCTGATTTTTTCAAACCTTCGGGATTTAAAACGTACTGCACAAAACCTTCTGCAAATTGTTCTCTAGGGTTCTTATGAGCATAGCCTGTAACTTTTGTAATGCCTCCCTTTCCTTTCCATTTACTGCCTAACGCAACACCTCCAGATGCTTTTGCATGAACTTGATGCCCTGTTTCATGGATCATTGTAATAAACCAACTGCTGCCCTTCTGCTCTTGTCCTATCTTCCAACCTGTTGTCCAATCAATTAAATCTATAGGATCAAGAAAAGCAAGTTGCCTTGCTACTTCTGTTTTCTTCTCGATAATTTCTACTGTTTTTGTTAAAACATCAGCAGCAATCTTCTTCATCTCTTTTGCATTAGAGGCAGTAATTCTTGCTGATAAAGGTGTTAACTGAGTGTTGATAATACTGGACTGCATATTTGTATATCCATTAGCTCTACCAGAAGGAGGATCTAAAAACCTTTGTAAAACTTGATTTCGTGTCGAGCTATCTTCCAGCTTGTCAACATTACGCAAGAACCATCTTTTATGTTTTCCTACATACGTCCTATTGTTATCACTATATTTTTCTAAATCTTTTACAGCCGCTTTCATGCTTTCTTTTAGTTGCTTGTTGTAATACCAAGAAGCATTTGAAGATTTCCATCTTTCGCCTTGCATTGCGAAATTATTGAAAATCTTATGTTTAACCATAAATTCTCTGGTTTTCTTAGCGTTCACGGCTGTTTCTCCTCCTAATGCCTCTAATTCATTCCAACTAGATTCAACCATTCCTTTTATTCCTTTCTCTCTGTAAGAAATAAGTTTCTGAAGATGTTCATCAACAGCAGGAGATCCCATTGAGACGGAAGCTATCGAATCTTGATCAAAAGCTGCAACTTTTACTGCTTTGACCTTTGCCACTGTTTTCTTCTTAATGCTCGTCAGTTTTGGATAACGCTTCTGCAATTGCGCCAAGCTGATCTCTGTTCCATCCGTTCTTACAAACTTTTTAATTGCTTCATCTGCCCCATACTTATTAGCTAAACGATTAAAATATTTAGCCTTTTCTTTTCCTAATGCTTCAATCTGTCTTGGTCCAGGTGTGAATTGAGATAACTTCCCTGACTTAGTTCTGGCTCTTTGCCCATGCAACCATTTCCCATAAGTAGTGTCAGCAGGAACCATTCCTCCTGCTGCGGCTCTTTTTCCTTCGGCTGGATCATCAAATTTTAATTTGGGATACTTCTTCCTTAATCCGTCCCAATCAATAACAGCAACAGTTGTTGACCTGCAATTAAAATGCTGTGGTGGTTCTGGGCCTTTGTCATATTCAAACTCTTGTCCATCAAGTGATGCACATAAAGCCGAGGTTCTACTATCTAGCGTCGCAACATAACGGTACTTCTCTGTTACATCTTCATTTGCTTTATAAACTTGCTTACTTGCTGCATTAGAAACCTGATTAACACTTGTTCTAACAACTGTCCTGATTTGATGCCTAGCCATTTTGAAGCCAGCGTCACCAGACAATGCCGCTTGTAATGGTGTTCCAGCTCTTTGACCAAACTCCAAATTACCCATTAACTGACGAACAATATCTTCTGTCGGTTCACCAGATAAAAGACCTGTTCTAACCGTTTGCTTAAAGTTACTTAGTTCCCTAGATGCAATTCCTCTAAATGCTTTTTCAACAGTGTCACCATTAGGCAGTGTTAATTGTGCTCCTTGCGCTGCTGTTAAATCAAAAGTTCCTGTTGCTCTTAACGTGACAACACTAGGATCTTTTGTGACTACCGCCTTTGCAAAATCTGGACTTACCGCAACAGTTTGAACGCTATAACCTGTTGGATTTAATTCGCTTCTTAATACTCCGCTAGGCAATGCTTTTTCTATTTGACTTTCTACAAAACCAGCTTGAACATCTGCAATTCCTTCTAACTCTTTAATCATCACCGCAACACTTTCTTTTCTCCAAGTGGCTAGTGATTCTTTTGTCTGTTTCAATAACGCTCTTAATCTTGCGGCTTTATATGACGGCTTCTCTGAATCATCAATCTTTGCTAACTGCTCAATTGCACGAACAAGAACTTTTTTATTAGCTTTTACAAGTCTATTTTGAACCCCATTACTAAAGCGATTTAAGTCAATAGCGTTCCGATACAGAATCGCTGGTGTGCCTTCTTTCTTTGTTTGTGGGGCCATTTATCACTCTTCAACTTGTACTGTTTCTTCTTTTTCCTTCTTCTCAGGTGGTTCCATCTCAATTAATCCTGCTACCTGTGTTGCTTCAACTTCTTCTTCAACGTCAAACTCATCAGGTAATACATTGCCCTCGGCCAACATCTTTAGCAAGCTTTCTTGGCTGATTGTATTTGCTGTATAAAGTTGAAGAACGCTATTGATCTCTTGAGGATCTAAACGAGATGCTAAGAAGTCGCGATTAACATAAGAGCTGCCCGGTTCAACACCTAAATAATCAGCATGAAAACGCAAACTATTATCAATTAAATCTTGAACTTGCTGCGCGATATAAAGCATGGTGGCATCTGATTGACTTCTATCAATAGCCTTAGAAGTCGCCGTCTCAGCACTGAGCTTTTGGCCTAGTATTGCCGCTAGGCCCAATTCGTTAATCTGAGATGCTATCTCTTTAAGTCGTTCTTGTTGTGCTGAGAAGCTACTGCCGCCTGGTTCTATATATTCAATTCTTGCTTCGGCTGGCATCGCAAAAGCTTCTCCTGGGCCAGCACTAATTTCACTATCACTTGGAGGCATCCCAAAGATCGAGAGCATTGGAACAGCCGAGATATGCAAGATATTGTCGTAATCACTTTGTATTTGATAATGCTTCAAATTTAATTCAGCTATATCGCTCATCGGTGGCCTTGATTCCATATATCCAACCTTGTTTGCATACGCAACAGAAAAAGGAATGTAATCAAGTGATGTCGTTCCTTCTTCATGCAGTACCCAATCACTTTTCTCTTTATTCTTACGATGAATTTCAAACCCACCTGGCGTTAATACCCTGATTTGTTGAACTTCTTTTACTCCATATAACCCATCTTCAACCAGCACTTGTTCAGCTAATCGAAGTTGTGTTAATTCATCTTTTCCATCTTTTTTTTCTGTTCTCCAACCAATGATGTCCCTTGGTGTGTAAGTAGTCCAATATGGACGGCCTTCACCTGTTTCTAAAGAGGGACTATCAACAAGACAGCCAATATGGCCGTAGCGTAATAGCTTGCGCGTTAACTCATAGGTGAATATAGAAATGTCGTTTCCACTAAGGTCTATATCAAATAAATCTTCCCTTATAGCATCAGCAGTGTCATTTAACTGGACAGGCTTACGAGTTAACATCCCCGCTAACATCCTTTCAATTCGTATGAAGTAAGGAGATAAAACACTTCTTGCTAACCGAGCGTCATAACTTAAATCTGATTCGCGTTCTTCTTGTGGAAGATATTTTCGATGCTTACTTCTTATTTCATACGTTCCTTGAACAATCGTTTCTGGAAGGATCCAATGAGGTTCTTGATTCAACCATTGCTGGTTAGGATCAGACACCTTATTAACTTTTGCTTCCGCAATACCTCTATAAGTTCTATATCCACTGTATGCACTGTAAGCCACGGCGTTAAACCTCTTTAATAGATTCTAATTCCTGTTCTGCTACCCGCACGAGCATACAGAATAGAGAACTCTCGATATACACAGTATCCTAATGCGTCATTCATGTGATCGAAACCATTAAGCTTATCTGGTTGTTGTGTTTTTTCATCCCACGATTGCAGCTCAAGGCACTCAATCACACGTCGCACACGGGAGCTAACCTCCAAGCGTGATTCCCCTTTTGAGTTACAGAGAAGATTTTGCAAAGTCTGGACTCGATCTTTGATTGCGGGGTTCGAGCGCGGCGACATATTTTCAAACCCGTAAGATTGGAGTATGGATATATCTGTCCGAGAGGCATTTGCGTTGGTTGAGCGTTGCGAACCTGAAGCATCTGGAAATACCTGGATTTTACGATTGGGATAACGCCTTACGATTTCCTGTGCTAGTGCGTCAGTGTCGTGGGCTTTAACTATTTCATCTATTATGACGAGCTTATTTCCGTCCCGCACACATACAACAGCGTTTGTATTATCTACGTTGAAATCAATGCCTATTTTTAATATTTCCTGACTGTAATCAGGCAAATTATCTTTAACGTGAATATCTCTAGAGAACCGATCATAGACTTGTCCAGTGGTTAGGTTGACGAAGCACCCTTCAAGATAAGCTTTTATTAATTGTTCTGAGTAATTAGTTCGCAAAGAATCAATGAATCCGTCAGGTAAATAAGGATTATCCATTGTTCTTGCTCTTATCAATGCAGTATCTTCTGTTGCTTCTTTGTCGAACGTATGAAACGCCCAACCATAACCCTCTGGAGTTGTTGACGCATAGAACTGTTGATTATTACCTGATCTCAATCTTGCCAATGCCATATTCATGGCGTTAGTTGCTTCACCCATAGGGATCGTATCTGCCTCATCAAATCCAACCGCGCAGAGATTTTGGCCCCGCAAACGTTGATAAGTCAGGATCGTTCTAAGCAATATTTGATGATTTCCTTCGGCAAAATGAAGCGTATATTCAGGTAACGGACTTGCCCTAAAAGTAAAAGGAATTTCCCACTGATCTAATAAATCATTAAGCGTTCTAATAAGAATATCCCGAACCATCGGTGAAGTTGGTTCAAAAAGAGCTGAAACAAAACCAACATTATCGGCGGCAATCATGCAAGCTTTAGCAACTAAGCCATGTGTTTTTCCTGCTCCAAAACCACAAACAAGTCCAAGTTTTCTCGATTCAGTATTCAGGCAGAACTTCTCCTGGTGCGGTAAGAGTCCTTCAAGTATTCGAGCCTTTACTTCTTCTGCTGTTGGCAAACTATTAATAGAAGATTGATAAGCAAAAGCAGTAAGCGGCTCGTTATCACATATTCCGGCAATTAACGAAGTCAACTTAATTCGAACCTCAATAACCGAGCTTGTAATTCCACTGCGCGTAAAGCAGCTTGATGATTACCACGTTTTGCAGACTGAGCTTCGTAATTTTGTAAACGAGATAGAGCAGATAAAAGCCACTGTGGTCGCTCCAATTCAGCATCTAATTGTTGAAGCTTACGCGCTCTTGAAATGTACTCTTCTGATTGCCTTAATTTAACACCGTAATTTTCCGCGCAGTACTGCACCACCTGGGTTTTACTGTGGCCATTAATCAATAAGTTGTAGACAGAATTAACCCTGCAATCAATTTCCCTGTCTGTTGCTTTTTTAGCCATAGGCAAAATATAACTCATTCATTGGACAAAGGCTTAAGGTCGGCTTGTTCTGCTGCGTTGAGTATGTCTGCAACTTTAACAAGATATTGCATCAAACCAGCAACAACTTTGGGATCTAAACGCTCTTGTTCTTCAAGGGCATTATCCAAGATTGCATCCGCGACATATTCAGATTGAGCGAGCAACATAATGAGGCGATCAACAACGGGTTGATTCTTTTTTGAGACGTGCATGAGACAGAAATGAGATTAGATAGTGTTCCCACGTTCCTAGTGTGTACCACCTTCCTTACAAACTTACCTGAGCTATATATATACCCTATATATCCCTATCTCTATATTTATATATAAAAACATAGGAACATAGGGAACATATAGTAAGAAGATAGATGGCTAGGGATTTTTGAGCGTTCCCACCCGTAGGAACAGAGGAGGGAACAGGAGGGAACTTACAACTTTTGCAAGTTCCAAACCCACTTAGGTGTTCCCTCAACTCTTTTTTTCTTTCTCTCATACTTCAAACTTTTGAGAATAGATGAGACGGTCATGGTGTCGGATTTTGTTTGACGTTCCACTGGTTTTTCGATTGCTTCGGTAAGTAGTTTTTCAATGGTTATATCGGTACTTTGATTAACAGGATTATTCAACCATTGGTTGATAACGGTTAGCCAAGGCGAGTCAACCATGTAACCTAAATTCTCTTTTTCGATCTGATTTTCCTGTTCAAAGGTTAGGAAATGTGACTCTTTATTTTTCCAAGCTTGAACGGCTGCGGCCCATATTGCATCACGTTCTAACTGGAGTGAATCAAGATCAATGGATGTAGCGGTGCAAGGAATAACATGAAAACGTCTGTTGCCAGTGTCATCAAATAACAAACCTGATTCTTTATTAGAGGAACCAACGATAATGCCAGAACGAGGCCATTCTTCTACCGCTTTACCGTAAGGAACCCGTAAGAAATCGGTAGCACGAGATAAAAAAGATTTAATATGACCAGCGTGTTTTCGAGATGTGATCGAATCTAATTCGGCCCATTCCATTCCCCATGATCT